>SXGS01096383.1_pt1 | contig 95087 bp, 72 predicted proteins | sample 3174681 | NCBI WGS metagenome assembly SXGS01 (sample SAMN11356861, study PRJNA531348) | freshwater metagenome | isolation source: freshwater sample F1-80 | place: China: Fuxian Lake, Yuxi | collected 2017-12-25 | reverse complement strand
TCCTTCTGCCGCTCGCCTAAAGACCAAATGTCGATTCTTCACTGGGCCTGATTCTGGATAAGTTGTCGCCGAGTCGAATCGAGTGCGACACTGGCATGCCAGACTACTCATTTAATTGACACAGTTCTCCAGTTCGCACGCACATCCTAACGGCACACTGAGATGCTAATCAAGACGCCACTGCGCTGCGAGCAAGGGGCATGAAACCACCCTTTCATTTTTCGTCGAGTACCAACAGCAGGTATCGCATCGCTTAATCGGAAAACACGACGCGGTAGGCAACGTTTCTCGTCATGGTCTGTGCGACAGTGCGTCGCAAGGGGCAACATTGAAATTGTGACGAAATTCACGAAAAATTCTTGACATTGAAGGCGATGGGTTAATAATCGCATCGACTAAAGTTGTTGGTGTGCTGCCTAGTACGACACGGCTTCGCTCGAATTAATCGCGAATATCAACCAAGGCTTTTGAGCGAAAGATGTGGATGCTCTTCCCGGCACGGACGTCGAGGACAAGCAAGCTCACTTTTGAGAATTACTGATTGGTGCGGCGCGAACCCGCGATCATGTGGTCGGTCGACCTATACGTGGTTGCTTGAGTTTCGTCGCCAATTGAATTTCACCCCCTATTTAATGAGAGGTTTTTGATGAGTGTTTGCAAGAATGTGTTTGAGGCGATTCTGAAGTACGGACATGATGAGGATTTTGATCCGGCCTTCAGCCCAGAATTTCATCCGACCGACGCGCCAGCAGGCACTGCCGAGAAGATTGAGGTCCTGCGTCGCCGAGTTGAGTTGGGTCAGCCGTTGTGGCATACCGACGACCGCGTCGACTATGCTGGCTTAACCGGCGTTATTCGCCCGCGCGAGTAAACTGAACTTTGTGCATAGTCACGAAAATCTATAAACCAGCCAGGCCCGACGTTAACTCGTCGGGCCTGGCTCTTTTTGTAGTTTGGAATGTCCCTCCGCGACTCGTCGGGACAAGCTGAACGGGGGCAACGAGACTTAAGCATGCAAAAAGACGCTTCGATCACAGCGAGTCGATTAATTGCTGTACGCTGTGTTGAGTTTCGGTGGTAATTTCGGTGACTGCGGTGCGGGATTTTGCGGCGGGGACGATTCTTGGCTGGCCGAACTGCACGATGGCTTCGCGGCGGCCACGGATGGTCGCGGTCTGCTGCTGCAGTACGTCTTCTTCCAGTTTGTCGACCGTTTCTGCTATGCGTTCGATCGATGGTCGCTCCTGACGCAAGTAATCGCCAGGGTAGCTGAATAACTGCATGACCACATACAGATCATCTAAGTCGCTTTGCAGTTTCTGTAACTGCTCCTCGATGGTCTGACGATCGTTGGCTTTAGTGAGAATGGTGCGACGCAATTCCTTTACACGGACTGGATGAAAGGGATCTCCACATAGGCCATGTCGAGCCTCAAGCCTAGTGAGAATTTCCTCGCCCAGGGCGCGCAATCGAGTGGAGAGTGCTCCGGTCTGGGCGCTGCCGAGATACTCCAACTCTTTCAGCCCCATGACGGCCTCGGCGATCGCATACAATCTTTCAACTATAGACTTGTGCGATTGAGCGCGCCACAGGATGCGCTGCTCGATGGCATCCAGCGCTTGTAAAATTTGGGGGGTTGGATCATCGAGATAACGGTACTTGATCGCAGTCGGAACGATTGCCACTTGAGCATCTGATTTGCGAGCAGCACCTAAAGCGATGGCCGCCGCCCCTTCACGAAACGGTGTCACGCGATCATTGCAGTGATAGATCTCTCCTTCCGGAAAAATTACGAGTGGCTCGGGGCGTGTCGCCAGCACATTGATTGCGTTGCGAAACGCACCGATGTCGTTCGCTTCGCGATCGACACTAAAGCAGCCATGCCACTGTAAAAAACGCTGCATGATCGGTGAAAACTTCATAAACACATGCCACGCAGCCATGACATGGCAGGGAGTCCTGGCCGCATCACAGGCGGCATATATCGAGAATGGATCGGCATGGCTGGGATGATTGGGCGTGATCAGTACGCGCACGCCACTATCGATCGTGGCTCGCAATTGTTCGTGACCACGCACCTCGACTCGTGCCAGACCCACTTCGCGAGATTGCTTGAATCGTCTGATGGGCGCACACATTTTCACTACCACAGGTCGCAAGCGAGGTGCCCACGAACGCGGAGCAAATGTCATTTGATAGCGATTCATAGGATGCTAGCACTAGGCGACCAATTCGCGAATAGGTTCATGTTGATCGATGAGATATTGTGGCCGACCGCTATTGTCAGGAATCGTCGTGGCGGCGACATCGATGCCAAGGTTGTGATACATCGTCGCAAACACTTCTTGCATATGCACGGGTCGATCTTCGGCCTCTTCTGCCAGACGATTGGTCGAGCCGATGACTTGACCTGTTTTCATGCCGCCGCCGGCTAGCAGTGCGGCGTGTACCTTCGGCCAATGATCGCGGCCTGCGCGCTCGTTGATCTTGGGTGTGCGCCCAAACTCGCCCCAAACCAAAACGGATACATCGTCGGCCATCCCTCGCTGGTGCAAATCATCGACCAAGGCCGCGACCCCTTGGTCCAGCAACGGTACTACTTTGCGAGCGTCGCTAAAATTGTTTCCATGCCAATCGAAATGCGCAAAACTACAGGTGACACATCGAGCCCCTGCTTCGATAACTCGTCGGGCTTGCAGGAACCGGGACATCACAGCTTGGTAACCCATGTCCAGTTTATAACCAAGCACCTTTGTATCATCCGTACCATACTTGGCACGTGTCGCGCGATCTTCTCGGTCTACATCGAGCGCTTCAACCAACTTCGGTGAAGTGAGCACACCCAATGCTTGTTCGGTAAATGGATCCAACCGACTGGTCTGAGCGACTCGATCGACCTTGCGTCGATAATCGTCCAGCGAAGCGAGCAAACTGGCGCGAGAATTCAGGCGGTCTTGGGAAATTGTACTCAGCGTCATATCTTGCATCGCTTCACCGTCGGGCCGAAACGGTGTGTGCGCCTTGCCAAGATATCCCGCGCCTTTGATATTCCAGGGATCGTGGGCCATGCGAAGCGACAAATCAACGTACGGTGGGACAGCGGGATCGACTGGTCCATGTAGTTTTGACAAGCTCGACCCAATGGAACCCCAGCCACCTGGTGGCTGAACACTTTTGAACTGGCGACCCGTACAGCATTCGAATGAATCGTGGCGTCCTTCTGAACCAACCAACGAACGAATTATTGCAAATCGGTCCATGTTCGCTGCAACGCGCGGCATCAGTTCACTGATTTGGATGCCCGATACGCTGGTCGCGATTGGATTGAACTCTCCCCTCACTTCCATTGGAGCATTGGGCTTGAGGTCAAACATATCCTGGTGAGGCGGGCCGCCTGCCAAGAAAATCATGATGATTGCTTTGTGCGACTTACGATTTCCGCTGATCTGTTCGGCGCGGAGAATGTCCGGCAAAGCTAGTCCACCCATAGCCAATCCACCAATCTGCAAAAACGATCGGCGTGGCAATCGATCACACATCCTCAAGGAATTGCCTTCGATTCTCAACATCGCTGGTGTCTCATCTATCTTGCTAGAGAACATGAGGAGCCAAGTCGCATTCGCGCTAATGGCCAAAATCGGCCGAGGGCCGGTTGCCGCGTTAACCATAATATCAAGGACGCTGACTCGGCTGCAAGCAGAAACGCTAACTGGCCCGTTTTCTATCGATTGGTAAACATATCTCGAACGAGTTGTTTACGGCTGATAGTCAGGATGCGCACTTGGGTCGACACTCGGGCCGGCATAGATAGAACGGCCACCATCGACGGGTAAACAAACCCCAGTAATGAACGGGTTTTCGGCCAAGAAAAGGACCGCGCGAGCTACGTCCATTGGCGTACCGGCACGTTTCAACAACGAATGCGAGATGATCTGCTGCTGCCGCTGAGCGGAGATTCCTTCGGCCAACAGCACTGGCCCTGGCAGTACCGCATTGACGCGTACTCGGGGATTGCGACTGGCCAACTCCACAGCCATCGTCGTAGTTAACGTTTCGATCGATCCCTTGCTGACAAAATAATGAGCGAAATCCTTGTACGGTCGAACGACGGCCCAATCGCCAATATTGATGATCGTTCCGCCGCTGCTTTGTCTTACCATTTCCAATCCAAAATGTTTGGCAATCAAAGCAGAGCCGAGCGTGTTTACTCGAAAAGTGTGTTCAATCTCCGCTGCGCTGAGTTGTTCGAGCGGCTGCGGGTGCCAAACGGCCGCAGAATTGACGACCACATCGATTCGGCCTTGTGACTGTCGAATTTGCTGAACCCAACTTAGGACATTTGCTTCCAGTTCGATCGCGCCGGACACCAAGTCAACGTCGTGCCCCGAACTTCGCAAGTGTTCGATTTCGCTTTGTGCGGAAGACAGCAAATGATGTGCATGAAGGACCACGCGATAGCCCGCTCGCAAGAAATTCTCGGCAATAACGCGACCAACTCGATAGGAACTGCTGCCGGTAACGAAAGCGACTGGCCGGTCGGTACCAAAGACTTCATATCGCAAAGTCGTTTCTTGAGATTCCTGGTGCATGCTCGATCCGTTCTAACGAGAAACTGTGGCGGAACCGCTGGATTGAAGCAGTGTTTCGACTTCATCTTTGCGCACCAGCGGTAATTCACCGGGAATCGAATACTTTAGAGCGGCAGTAGCGGCTCCCCATGCTAACGCGGAAGCGACATCGCGCGCAACCAGATAGCGATACAGGAATCCCGCAGAGAACGCATCGCCACCACCGAGCCGCTCGACTTCGTCTGCTGGAAAAGCTGGCTGCGAAAAAGTTTGCCCCGCGCTGGTTCTTGCCACAGCGCCTTGCGCACCCAGCGTGAGCACGATGGTGCCTTGAGGAAATGTCCCTGCCAGTTGCTCGAGAATCTCGCTGGGCTGCTGGGACTCAATGCCAAATATCGAATTTGCGTCGCGACGGGGCAAGAATATCAAATCGGCCAGCTTCATTAACGATTCACACTCCGCGCGAGCTTCGGTTGGCGTCCATAACTTGGACCGGTAATTGAGATCGAACGACACTAGCCAATTGGCTGTCTTCGCTAATCGTGCGGCTTGGTACACAGTCACCGCGGATTCCTTGGAAATTCCGATGGAGATTCCAGTGGTGTGAAACAACTTTGCGCGACCCGGTTCAAACAAATTGAGCGGAAGTTCATCTGGAGCAAAACGGCTGGCGGCGGAAAACTTGCGATCATAGATCACGCGCGAACCACGTGGTGCTTTGCCGCGCTCCAAATAATAAGTACCGACGCGATCTTCATCGGTCCAGACAACATGGGATACATCGACAGCTTGAGCGGCCAGTTCACTGGCGATCATGCGGCCGAACGGGTTGTCCGTTAAACGGGAAAGCCAAGCCACCTTGGCGCCCAAGCGAGCCAAACCCACTGCGGTATTCGATTCGCTCCCTCCGGCGTGCACTTCCAACGTTCGCGTTTGCTCAAATCGCATCATCCCAGGCGGCGTCAAGCGCAGCATGGTCTCGCCCAATGTCACAACGTCGTAACTCATTTCGAATCAGTCGCCTTCGCGGCTTGAGCATAACGACTCGCGACAGAGGATACCTGATCCCAATTCCCGGCCGCCACCGCTTGCGCATCGATCAAATTTCCACCAACTCCGACCGCAGCCGCCCCATGTTTAAAGTAGGTCGACATGTTTTCCACATCGATCCCACCGGTAGGCATCAGTTTGAGATAGGGCATCGGAGCGAGTACGTCTTTGATGTAAGAGGGTCCCAAGCTGCGCGCGGGAAACACTTTTACAAAGCTGGCGCCACTATCCCAGGCAGTAACGATTTCGGTCGGCGTGTAAGCGCCAGGCATGACCGGAACATTGGCCGCTCGGCAAGCCCGAACAACATCGAGCTGCAACGTGGGTGTTACCACGAACTGAGCGCCGCAGCGTTGGGCGTGAATAGCTTCGGTCATGTTGCGGACCGATCCCAAACCGATGGCTGCCTCGCCGGATTGAAACTCGCGCACCCGAGCTCGTAAATCTGCAATCACTTGCAGTGCCGCAGGATTCGTCAAGGTATATTCCTGCAATGCGATACCGCCGGCCAACAAGGCTCGAGAGATCTTTTCCGCTTGACCAAGTTCATCTAGACGTATAATCGCGACCAAGCGAAATCGCTTGACCAATTCCAGTACTTCGTTTTCCATCGTCATGCTGTTGCTTTCATACAGACCGTCCGCAGTGCTTTCGTTGCTTTGAGAAGGCTCAAATTCTACAACCATGGGTACCCGATTGCATAGTTGATTGCGATGGAGCAACGGAACTAAGCAGCCGCTAATCGCTCGCTGGCCAAGATACAGCCGATATACAATCGATGGAGCAACGCGAGTGAGAGTGGCAAATCGCCACGTTCGGTAGCCGTGCGAGAATGGGCTCGGATAGCCTAGCGTGTTCGGGGTTAACCGAATTTCGCAACTTCCCATTTCACGAATCCATTCAGGTAAAGCTGAAAGAAAACCGATCCATGATTCCTATTCGCACGAGCGAGCGAAAAGCTGAAGTGGCATGGTTCTCGGCGCTGTGTAGCGACGATTACGAGTTTCTTGGAGTTCCAGAGGGAGGATTGCGCAGCAGCTACGAAAACTGCGGCAATATCGTGCGTTTAGCGGACTCCCACGGATTCCAAAACATACTGCTGCCTTCGGGCTGGATAGCAGGGCAAGATGCGTTGACGTTTGCCGCTGCGATGGCGCCGCAAACTCAGCAAATCAACCAACTGGTGGCTTTGCGCATGGGTGAAGTCTGGCCGCCCATGTTGGCGCGAGCCATTGCGACGGTCGATCATATCGCGCAAGGAAGATTGTGCATCAATATCATCTCCTCCGATCTGCCAGGCTTGAAAGAGAGCAACGAGATTCGGTACAACCGCAGCAGCGAAATCATCCAAATTCTTCAGCAGATGTGGCGCGCCGATGGCCCATTCGAATGGAAAGGGAGCTTCTACAATTTCTCGTTGCCTTCGACAGAACCTGCGCAACCGTACCAACAGAACGGCGGGCCACTGTTGTACTTTGGCGGAATTTCACCAGCGGCTCAAGACTTGTGCGCGAAACACTGCGACGTCTTTCTTATGTGGCCTGAAACGGAAGACTGCATATTGGCAACGATGTTGTCGTTGTCACAGCAAGCTGCCTCGTACGGTCGCCAAATTGACTTTGGATTTCGCTCGCATGTGATCGTCCGCGAGACCGAAAAGGAAGCTCGAGCTGCCGCAGAGCGTTTGATCTCCAAATTGGATCTGGCCAAAGGGCAAGAGATCAAGAATCGATCCCAAGACAGCCAAAGCGCCGGCGTCTTGCGACAAGACGAATTGCGATCCAAGAGCAAGGATTTGTACATCGAAGATCATCTCTGGTCCGGAGTTGGATTGGCGCGCAGTGGTTGCGGCAGCGCGATCGTGGGCGATCCTGATCAGGTGCTAGCCAAGTTGAATCGTTACATGGACATGGGCATGCGAGCATTCATCTTGAGCGGATACCCACATGCTACAGAGTGCGATTGGTTTGCTCGGTACGTGCTACCAAGAATTCCGACCTGCCGCTTGAACGAATTGCAATGCAGGCTGGTGCCTAGGCCGGTTACTCCATTGACTACGGCAGTTCGGCGATAGCGCCACCGATAGACCTTGGCGCAAGTCGACAAAAGTAGTGCATGACAATCCCCGCAGCCATGCTCACATTCAACGAGTCGGTTCCCAACCGCATGTCGATGCGCACGCGACGATTGCTTGCCTGCTGAATTTCTTCAGGCAATCCCCAAGCTTCGTTTCCCAGCACGATGGCCACGGGGCCATGGCGAGTTGCATCTTCGAGCGGCTGGGCATCGGAACCAAGCGTCGTGGCTATCGTCTCTACTTTGCGATCCCGGCTAAGCCACTGGATGTCGGCTAAGCAGTCTTTGGTGCGAATTAGTGCGAGGCTAAGTGCGGTCCCCATCGATACGCGCAGCACGCGGCGAGAAAGTGGATCGGCCGTGTTCGGGCCGAGCAAGACTCGCGTGATGCCCAGCCCCGCACAGCAGCGCAGTATGCCACCGACGTTTTCGGGATCCTGGACGCCGACCAGTACCGCCAGCGTCTCGTCTTCGGGAAGCTCTTGCCAGCACGCCTCAGCGCAACTCAAGTTCGGCTTGCGAATCCCACAAGCCAGTACGCCACGATGAAAGTTGAATCCCACCAATCCCGACAGTTGATCGTGCCCAACAACATACGTTGCAACATCGCTAGCAATCATTGGCTCAAATCTCGCCACGTGCTTGTCATCGACCAGTACGGATTGAATCGCATACGAGCTGGCGAGCAACCGCTGGACCACAGTTGGGCCTTCGGCGATGAACAATCCACTGACGTGCGTCAAGTTACTGTGCCTAAGCTGGCGATAGGGCGCCAGACGTGAATCTTCGATGTCGATACATTCGATCATAAGAAGTTGCCCGCAAAATTCTTGACGTAGCTGTAGGTTCAATAATCAACCGATTGTCGTTAGTTTGCCGCGCGATTAGACTCAGGGGCGAATCGAGTTGATATTCAGCCTGCTTGTTTGAATCCAGAATCGTTTCTTCGTCAAGCGAATCGACTTATGCTCTTGAATCGATTATTTGCAAGTTGTTGGCTGGTTTTGGCTGCGTGGATCGTCGCCTGCGAGACACGATTACCGGCGCTATCGCCCCAAGCTACTGAGGAGGATCAGGCTACATCAACACCGGCTGCGCCGCAAATTGCTGGTGCATCCGACGAAGGCAAGGTCGCGATGCAGGGATTTCGTAAGCCGCCGGGATGGTCCGTATCGCTGTTCGCCGCGGAGCCGGATCTCGCCAACCCAGTTGCTATGTTCGTCGATGCTCGCGGACGTGCCTTTGTTTGCGAATCGTTTCGACAGGATCAGGGAGTTACCGACAATCGCAAACACGACCAACGCTGGCTGGCAGCGGACCTGGCAGCCAACTCGGTCGAAGATCGAGTGAACTATCACAAGCGGTTGTCGGGCGCGAAAGCGAACGAGTATACGCGCCACGATGATCGCATACGGTTGATCGAAGATACCGACGGCGACGGAGCAGCAGATCGTTCGGTTGTCTTCGCGGCTGGTTTTAACCAAATCGCCGACGGCACGGGAGCCGGAGTGCTGGTGCGAGGCGATCGAGCTTACTTTACCTGTATCCCCAAACTTTGGCTGTTGCAAGATGCCGACGGTGATGGGCAAGCCGAGTCGCGCTCGGCGCTGCACGAAGGATTTGGCGTGCGCGTGGCCTTTCGCGGACACGACCTGCACGGCTTGATCATTGGACCGGATGGCCGATTGTATTTCAGCATTGGCGACCGAGGATACAACATTGATACTCCCTACGGGAAACTGCTGGACCCAGAGAGCGGCGCGGTCTTTCGTTGCGAGCTGGACGGCAGCGATCTAGAAGTTTTCGCCACGGGCCTGCGCAATCCTCAAGAGCTGGCCTTCGATGATTGGGGAAATCTGTTTACCGGTGACAATAACTCCGACAGCGGCGACCAAGCTCGTTGGGTGAACGTTCTGGAAGGCGGTGATTCAGGCTGGCGCATGATGTACCAGTACATTTCTGATCGGGGACCGTTCAATCGCGAAAAACTCTGGCAACCGTATTCCTCGGAAACGCCTGCGTACATTGTTCCTCCCATCGCGAATATCGCTAACGGACCATCTGGTTTGACTTGTTATCCAGGTACGGGACTGGACAACAGCTTTCGCAATTCGTTTTTTTTAGTCGATTTCCGCGGCGGATCAAGCAACAGTGGAATTCGCCGAGTGACCGTCAAACCCAAAGGTGCGTTTTGGGAAGTTGACCGCAACGAGGAGTTCATCTGGAACATTCTCGCCACTGACGCCGACTTTGGTCCTGATGGTGCCTTATGGGTGACGGATTGGGTCAATGGCTGGGTCGGTGAAAGCAAAGGACGCATCTATCGTTTCAACTCCTCAGACGTCAATGCGGAGAAGTTAAAGACGGAAGTCAAGCAGTTGCTGGCCGACGGCATGACGAAGTTGGCCCCTGCGCGGTTGGGCGAGCTGCTAGCGCACCCGGATCGCCGTATCCGCAACGAAGCACAATGGGAACTTGCCGCGCGCGGCGATGTGGAACAATTTACGAGTGCTGCTCAACCTAGCGAAACGGTGCTACTGAAGCGATTGCACGCTACCTGGGGATTGGGCCACATGGCGAGGCAACAGTCGGCTCGGCATCGCGCAGCCGTCGGTCTGCTCGGGCCACTACTGAGCGATAAGGAAGCAATCATTCAAGCTGCTGCAGCACAGATGCTCGCTGATGCTGGCGCTGGTCAATACAGTCGTGAAATCTGCGCTTTGATTAGCTCGGAGCAGCCGCGGCTGCAATATGCCGCTTGCTTGGCCGCTGGCAGTTTACATGCTTCTGAATTGCTGCAGCCCACTTGTGAAATGCTGAACCAGAACGCTGGTACCGATCCCGCGATTCGTCATGCAGGCATCATGGCGCTCGCAGGCCTTCCCAACCTAGCAGATATCGCCGAATTGAAGAATCACCCGTCGGTTTCGGTTCGAACCGCGGCAGTAGTCGCATTGCGAAAGCGCCAAAGCACCATGGTAGCGCAGTTCTTGCAAGATGTTGATCCGACCGTTCGCGCCGAAGCCGCCAGAGCCATTCATGACGTTCCCCAATTGCACGGTGCGCTGCCGCAGCTTGCACAGCTCACTGCGTTACGAGGTGCAAGCGACCACTTGGCGCACCGCGCACTGAACGCCAATTTTCGCTTAGGTAAAATGGAACATGCTCAGGCAATTGCGGAGTTTGCTGCACATCCAGAAAATGATTCGGCGATGCGCAAAGAGGCCGTGGCCATGTTGCTGGCTTGGGGCAAACCGGGCCAGCGTGACAGAATCATGAATCGTCACATGCCCTTGACAGATCGAGATCTCGCCACGGCCAAGTCAGCCTTTCAGCAACACCTTGACGGCATCTTGGCGGGGCCACTCGACGTGCGCAATCATGCCGCTCGCGCGGCTGCTGAGCTAGGAATTCACGAAGTTGCCAAGCTTCTGGAAACACTGATCACCGACACCCAATCGCCGCCTGAAAGCCGCGTCAGTGCGCTGGAAGGATTTGTCGGCTTGCGCAAGGACGCTGCCCGAGAATTGTTGCTCACGTGTCTTGGTGATAGTTCACCGATCCTGCGCACCAAAGCGCTCGAGTTTTTGGTAGAGTTCGAACCTGAGCAGTCGTTGGATCGGCTGGCCAAGGCATCGCGTTCCACCAGTCCAATCGAACGGCAAACTGCCTGGGATCTGCTTTCGAAATTGGATCTTCCTGCAGCTACAACGATCATTGAGGCCGGCCTAAAACAATATTTGTTGGGGCAAATGCCCGATGATGTGTGGTTGAACGTGATCGAGGCTGCGGAAGGGCGCGTTTCCAAGGAATCCATCAAGGCGCTGAATGAATTCGAAGCGAAACTCGCAGCGCAGGATGCCTTGGCCAGTTACCGCGATTGTATCTCTGGGGGAGATGCAAAAGTGGGTGAGCGACTGTTCATGACAAAGACCGAATTATCGTGCGTGCGGTGCCATAAAGTAGGAGACACTGGTGGCGACGTCGGGCCGCCCCTGCACGAGATCGGCAAAACTAAAGACCAACGTTACTTGTTAGAGTCCATCGTGGCCCCCGACGCCAAGCTTGCACAAAATTATGAAACGATCGTAGTCTTGACGGACGACGAACAAATCTACACTGGAATTCTGCGTGAAGAGAACGACAAACTTCTCAAGCTCATGACGGCAGAAGGACGCATTGTTTCTATCGAGACCAGTCGTATCGCCGCGCGGCGCAAAGGCAAGTCATCGATGCCAGAGGACACGCTCAAGTTCATGACGCGACGCGAACTGCGCGATATTGTGGCATACTTATCAAGCTTGAAAGGGACTTAGCGTTGAAACGCAGAAAGTTTTTAGGCGCAACGTCCAGCAGCATCGTATCTCATTGGACTCTTTCCCATCTCGCGTGCGGGCAAGCCAAGGAACTCAGCGACCGGGCACTTAACAGTCTTGAGTCTGCCGAAAACGAACTGTCGGGTCCTCCCGCAGGACCTTGGCGCCGATTGTTTTTGGACTCGACGGTAGTCGAGCAACAGCGTGGGTTGTCGCGAGTGTTCCACGCCGCTGAAAAGCACCCAATGAATCCCGTCATCGTTGCCGATCGACCGTGGGAGGGCCGCTCCGCGATCATTGGCCCTTACGTGTATGGTACCGTCGTTCGCGAGTCTTCTAAATTCCGCATGTGGTACCAAATTCTATTCCAAGGCAATCATGTTGGCTACGCAGAATCCAGGGACGGAATCGTATGGCACAAACCCGACTTGACCATCATCCGGCATGCCGATTGGCAAAGCACGAACTTGGTCGTGTCGGCTTTCGCTCCCGAAGTATCTGGAGGCGGGCACTGCCACAACCCGAGCGTTATTCGTCGCCCGAATGAAAGCGATCCGAACCGACGCTACGCACTGTATGGGTTCGACGGAAAAGTTGGACATCCACGCGTAGCCTTTTCCGCTGATGGACTGAACTGGCGATATCCTTCCGAAGGCGAACAGCAACCGCTGTTCAAGTCGTCGGACGTCGTCAACTTCTTTTATGATCCTTATCAAGATCGCTATTTCAGTACCTGGAAAACTCGCAACCGTCGCGGTCGCGCAGTTGGCATTGCCTCGTCGCGCGACGGTACCCATTGGCATAAACCCATCGATGCACCAGTTTTCGTTGCCGACGATCACGACCCCGATGCAACTCAAGTTTACGGCATGCCGGTCTTTCCTTATCAAGGGTTGTATATCGGGTTGCCGTGGATCTACCGCGCACGCTATTTTCGTTTTGGTGACTACTCGGTCGACAAACTTCACGAAGCTCAAGCCGATTCGCCGCGTACGATGGAAACCCAGTTGGCCTGGAGTTGGGACCTAGTCAATTGGACTCGGCCGCAATCGCGTGCGCAGTTTATCCCGCTGGGTGGCAAGGACCAATGGGATCGCGGCATGATTGTTACCGCTCGCGCGCCCGTCATGGTCGATGACAAACTTTACTTTTATTATGGCGGTACCGACAAAGTCCATGATGAGAAACAGGTTCGCGCGTCGATCGGTTTGGCGACTCTACGATTGGACGGATTTTGTTCGATGTCGACTGCGGGAACTGAGGAAGGCTGGCTGATCACACGTCGCGAACCCTTTCGAGAACCTGCCGTCATCATCAATGCAAGAACCAAGCCCGGTGGATCGATCACCGCCGACATACTCGATCGCAAGAATCGAGTCGTGCACGGATTTTCTCGCGAAGCGTGCCAAGCTTTTTCCGGAGACGATACTCGCCATCAACTGCGATGGCAATCACCAGCTTTCGACTCAATCCAGGATGATTACAAGATTCGCTTTTGGCTGCGCGATGCGGAGCTATTCTCTTATTTGCCACAGTCGCTCGATCCTAATCAGCCGGATTTAGCACGATTTCAGACAACCGGGCCATGACAACCGCGACCTAGAGTTGCTCGCGGATAAGCTACCAGGTTGTTTGACATTTACGTACCGCGACTGACATTAATCGGGATGGATCGATGGAAGATCAACAGCGTTTAGACAGCCAGAACTCGCCAGACGTATTCGTCAGGTTTGGTTTTCCGCACATCATTAATGCTCGTGGAACAGTTACGCGGTTAAGCGGCTCGCGTTTGTCGAAACATACGATCGCAGCGATGTGCGAAGTTTGCGACAAACCGGTGTCGATCGAAGACCTGCAATGGGCAGCTTGCCGGACCATTTCCACCCTGTGCGCCACCCAGGCGGCTTTGGTCACATGTGGAGCGGCGGCAGGGCTGATGCTGGGCGCCGCAGCCATGCTTGCCCGCTGGGATCTCAGCAAAATGGAAAAACTGCCCGATACTGCGGACATGCCCAACGAATTTATCATCGCGCGGGCTCACCGCAACGGCTACGATCATGCAATTCGAGCAGCGGGTGGGAAATTAGTCGAAGTTGGCATGGATGAGATCCGTGCAGGCGCGGGAGTTCGCCGAACCGAGGCTTGGGAATACGAGGTCGCCATTACACATCGTTGCGTCGGAATCGTTTATGTGCTGACGCGCGACAGCCGACCACCGCTTGCCGAAGTCGTCGCGATGGCTCACTCTCGCAATTTGCCAGTCTTAGTCGATGCAGCGGCTCAGCTTCCACCGGTAGCGAACCTGCACGCAATCGTTGGCACAGGAGCAGACTTGGTTTGTTTCAGCGGCGGCAAAGCGATTGGCGGTCCGCAAGCGACCGGCATCTTGTGCGGCGGGCGAGATCTCGTGGGTTCGGCATTCTTGCAAATGATGGATCAAGATGAACACCCGCAACACTGGTCACCGCCGCCGGAATTCATCAATGCAGGCATGATCCCAGGTGCACCGCGGCACGGAATCGGGCGCATGTTGAAAGTTGGCAAAGAGCAAATTGTCGGATTGCTCGCAGCACTTGAGCAGTTTACTGAATCACAAGTTAAAGATCGAATCGCACTGCGACTCAATTGGTTGGCGGAACTGCGGGACAGCCTGGTCAAGCAGGGCATTGCTTCGGTGCTAGAAGCTAACCCGCGCCCGATGTTGAAGATTCCCATCAACCAGCCGTACCCACACACATCCGCCATGGAGGTCTGCCGACAACTGAGTATCGGTTCGCCGACAATCTATGTTAATCATGCTTTCCTAGCGGACGGAGTTATCGCCGTTGATCCTGCCTGTTTGGCCCAGGACGAGCTTTCGATATTGGCGAACCGAATCACGGAAGCCCTAACCCGAGGAGCTGGTTGAATTCGATTCGCGCTCGCATGGAGAGCTACTCAAATACGAGCGTTCCAAATTTCTGATACTCATGAAAACTCTTACCGACGCGCGCCCAGTCCCACGATGAAGTCTTACCGTCGTCGTAGTCCATGCGATAAAAATTTGCTCGCCAGCGCGAACCGCTCTTGGGTGGCACATTTTGCAGTGGCTTGAGCAAGTCGTACGGAAAGTAGATTTCTGCTTTCCAGCCTTCGATATTTGCACCCGATTTGGCTTCGCCGCCAACGATCTTGACGGCTTTCTTGGTCGCGCGCACACCATCATAGTGCCATGGACGCCAACCAAAGAACTGGCCATCAAAGTTGGGCACGATAATCGGCAGCTCTTTAGCCAGCGGTGAAATCTCGTACTCGAAATAGACGGGCCAACCCTCATGCGGCCACAGAAAGACTTCGAACACATCCTCGGTCCACAGGTTCAGGAAATCCTCCTGCATGGCTGCAGACAATTTCTTGTCGGTACTGTCCATCAACACGTATAGACCCGTTTGCGAGTACAGCACTTTCACTCGACATTGATAATCGTGCGAGCTGCTATCGCGTCTGTGCAGCGAAGTCCATTTTGCGGCTTGCCAAGCGCTATGGCTGCCGTCCCCCGTGATGTCAAAGTCGGCTTTCAAGTACGGAACTTGCATTTCAGGTTTGGGCTGACCATCGGCTGCACACGAATCTGAACTCTGCATGGCAAGGCAACTCCCTATAGCGACCAGGAACGATAATTTCGTGATGTACAACACTTGTGGAATCCTTGTTGGATGATAGTTGTTGGCATGCGCCGAGTGGAGCGATTCGTTTACCTCGACGCGACGGCTAACTCGCATGCGGCCAGCGTTCACCAATCGCCCACGCTGCCGTCTGGATAGAAGACGCGTTGTAACAGTTCTTGCTCGAACGGATGCTTGCGTACTTCTTGTTCGTTGATCTCGATACCCAAGCCAGGTCGCGTGTTCGGACGAACGAGTCTGCCTTTGGGCTCGACAGTGAATCCTTCGGAAACCACATCGCCGCGCCAGGGGACATCTGCATTTACGGTTTCGCAAATGATGTAACTAGGCTGCGAGAAACCGAACTCCAACGACGCAGCGGTACTCACTGGTCCTTGCGGATTGTGAGGCGCAATTGCGATGCGGTACGCATCGGCGAGCGCTGCAATGCGGCGCGCCGCAGATAATCCTCCGCAATGCGTAATATCAAGCTGGCAAATTTCACACGCGCGACGGGCGAATAACTCACGAAATGCGGTCAATTCGGTAACTCGTTCGCCCGTGGCGACGGGAGTTGTGATCGCTGCGTTAATCATCGCCAAACCATCGACCGATTCAGGCCAACATGGCTCTTCGAAAAAGTAGAGGCCAAATGGCTCCAGTGCTTTTCCAAACTGCAATCCCATGGCGGGCGAAGGTCGCGCATGGCAATCCACCATGATATCGATGGCTTCGCCCACCGCTTCGCGCATCGATGCCACCGCGGCAGCAGCTAACTTCACTGGACGCAAGCCTTCGATAGGCATCGTCGGTGGCACCGCCATGCTCTTGAATGCCGTAAAGCCATTTTCAACAGCCTGTCGAGCTAAATCGCCGAACACACGTGCATCTTCGACAGTCGTTTCGTAAAAGTCTTCCATGTTGCCTCCGCCCAGGTGGCAATAAGTGCGCACGTAGTCGCGCACCGGCCCTCCCCACAGTTGCGAACATGGCAGGCCAGCAATCTTGCCGGCGATATCCCACAGCGCAATATCAATAGCTGAAATCGCCGTACAGCGGATAATGCCGTGCCCATGCCAAAAATGTTGGCGATACATCATTTGCCAAAGATGCTCGATGCGGCGAGGATCTTCACCAACGATTAATTGGGCAATGTCCTCGATCGCACCTACGACCGCGCGAGTGTGCCATTCCAGCGTGCCTTCGCCCCAGCCGTACAGACCTGGTTGGTCAGTCAGCACTTTCACAAACACCCAGTTGCGCATGCGAGCATGGCAAACCAGCGTTTCGATTCCGGTTATCTTCATCGTTTGACTGTTGAGCCTGCGGGTGGCCTGATAAAACGTGAACGGAAGAGCAAGCATCAGTACGAGCCTGAATCACAAGCGAGTGAATGACTTGTGACGATGCACTCGCTTGTGCTTCGAGCTAGAACAATATTGCGTCGCCCGAGAACTTGATAAGCAGACGATATCGCAAAATAGTCGCTAAGGCTACACCCTCGCGACTTTCGCCCGCGCACCCAGCATGGCTGCGAGTTTTCTTAGCTCGGCATCGCGTCGAATTTCTACTATTCAAACCAGGCACGTAAGAACGGCGGCACCGACCACCATGCGATAGACGGCGAATGCGAAAAAGCCACGCAACCGAACCCAACGCATAAACCAAGCGATCACGACCAGCGCCACGATAAAGCTGACAGCGAAACCAATCGCCAGCGTTAACCAAGCTTGCAATTCGAGCGGCTGGCGAACTGCGGTCACGAATGACAACAGTTTGTAACCTGTCGCCGCAAGCATGACCGGAATCGACAAGAAAAAACTGAACTCCAAAGCCGCTGGTCGCGAAAGACCCAGAATCTGTCCACCAGCGATAGTGGCCATCGACCGGCTGGTTCCTGGAAACGCCGCCGCGAGAATCTGCGCTAGTCCGATAGCAATCGCTTGCGCAAGTGTGATGTCCTCGATGCGATGCGTAACCGCTTTGGAATTGAAACTCCAATCCACTAGCGCCATCACTATTCCTCCGATGACTAGTGCCCACCCCATGATCGACAGGCTCTCAAGATTCTCGCCGATAGTTTCGTTGATCAAGTAGCAAGGAATCGCAGTGACAAAAAAACTGATCAAGACCATGCCCACCGGATGCCGCGCGAATTGCACTGGGTGAAGATGCCGCGATTCCAGGCTGCGGAAAAACCCGACGATGCGTTGTCGAAAGAATACAAGAACCGAGAGAATGGCACCGAGCTGGATGACGATTGCGAACATTTTCCAGTAGTCGCTGGCCAAGTCCTTTTGCAACAGATCTTGGCAAATGCGGATGTGAGCCGTCGAACTTACTGGTAGGAATTCGGTCAGCCCTTCAACAACACCGATAATTGCCGCAGACAAGTAGTCGTTCACCAAGCCCCATTCTCCTGAAACGAAGCTCGGTTTCGCCAATGTGTCGAACCGTCGCAAGCGTTACAATCGTTAACCGCAGCACACCTGACTGCTGACTCTATCTATCGCTGGTCAACACTAGGTTGTCGAAAATGAAAGTCGACTCTGAATTTCTGCTTCGTTCGTTTTTTTCTGGGACTATCGCGCCTGAATTAGGTCTGGTCCTTTTCGAACCAAAATTCTCGGGTGCTTGACGGTTTAGCTGCTGCCAGCCGGTCGAGCATCCTTGATACTTCGCTCTCCACGAGCACCAAATTTCGAATCGCCGGCTTAAGCAAATGATCCGCAACCGCGCGATCAAACATCGCGAGTAGCGGATCGTAGAATCCACGGGTGCTGAGTAATCCGCATGGTTTGTTGTGGATTCCAAGCTGAACCCAAGTTAGCACTTCGCAAAACTCTTCCAGCGTTCCGAAGCCGCCCGGCAGCGCCAGGAAAGCGTCGGCCAACTCCGCCATTTGAGCTTTGCGCTGGTGCATCGATTCGACCACGCTCAATTGTGTCAAACCAAGGTGGCCGACTTCTCTTTCCAGCAGTGCTTTAGGGATCACACCGATCACTTCGGCTCCCGCTGCCAAAGTTGCATCGGCCAATACGCCCATCAGTCCCACACATCCACCTCCATAGATTAAGCGCATTCCTCGCGCAGCAATTTCCTGGCCGAGCTGCATGCATGCAAGCCGAAATGCCGGATCTACTCCAAGGCTCGATCCACAAAACACACACAGATTTTTCAAGCTATTTCCATCCTGAGACGGTATAGTGAATTAGCAGGTTCAAAGTGCATCGTGACGCAACACAAATCCAAATGAGCCTTGACGCGGCACCACTCACTTTCGCGGCTGAGTATACTCTCGACGGGCAATTGTAACATTCCTCTGGTCCAATAAGTTCCGAGTACCTGCAAGTTCTTCTCGACGGGCTTCACGGATGCTAGATTGTGCCCTCGCTCTAACGTTTGATATTTCCAAGTACCAACTAATTGGACAAAAGTGACGCTGTCCAACTAAATAATTCAGTGAGATCATTCAGTGAACGCTCCGATTCGGTTCATCATGCTTGGCGGATTCTTGGGGGCAGGCAAAACGACGATGATCGCGCGCTTGGCGGCTCTTTATCAGGCTGCGAACAAGCACGTGTGCATTGTGACTAACGATCAAGCTGCCGATTTGGTCGACACGCATTTGCTCAAGAGCTATGGCTATGACGTAGCTGAAGTCGCGGGATCTTGCTTCTGTTGCAACTTCGGCGGGCTCACCGATGCAATGGAGTCATTTAACCAGCGGCGCCGCCCCGACGTGATCTTGGCTGAACCGGTCGGCAGTTGTACCGATTTGGTGGCGACCGTCGCGCTGCCAATGATGCAAATGCTGGGCGAACAGTTTGTGATCAGCCCCTATGCAGTAATTCTCAAACCAAGCCACGGACTGAAGATCTTGACCGGCAAGGGCAAGGGATTCTCGCCCAAAGCCGAGTACATTTTTCGAAAGCAACTCGAGGAAGCGGACATTCTGCTGATCAATCGAGTCGATGAAATGACTCCACCAGAAATCGACGAGTTGGAACACTTGTTGAGGGCCCAATATCCCGATCGACCAACCTTGCGAGTCTCTGCAAAAACGGGAGCGAACCTCGGTCAACTCATGACACTCGTCGAGTCACCGTCGGCGCGGCGAGCTTCGGTCATGGAAGTGGACTATGATATCTACGCTGAAGGCGAAGCAGAGCTTGGCTGGCTGAACGCTGGCGCGACAGTGCACTCACCAACACCATTTGCCATGGATGCGTTGCTGATCGAGATCGTCGAACAACTGAAGAACGCGATGACTCTCCAGTTGGCTGAAACTGCCCATTTGAAAGTGATCGGACAATCAGGCGGAAACACGGCGGTAGTCAACTTGGTAAGCAGCGATTCAAGCTCGACCTTGTCCCATGCGAGCGAGTTAGTCACTCAGTCCTGCGAAATAATTGTCAATGCTAGAGTAGCCATCGATCCAGAGTCGCTGAAACATTCCGTCGAACGCGTATTGCTCCAATCGGCCACAGCATTTTCCGCATCGTTGACAATTAACTCGATTCGTAGTTTTCGACCAGGACGACCCGTGCCAACTCATCGCGTGGCCGCGATCTAATTCTTGAGTGCAGAGAGTAGAACGATTGTCCAAATCGCTTCTCTGCTCAACCGTTGTTCCTGAGCAATTGAGGACAATTGCTCTACTCTCGTTTACGCAAAAGACAAACTATGGCTAGCTGTTAAAGTTTGCCGAGTTTGCGCCGGTGATACTAGCATTACCAAGCACAGCCAAAGCGAGGCGAAGAGAGTAGCGAGAATCTTGTAGGCCAGCCGATCATCATTGAAGTAGTGTCTCGAAGGAATGGGATGCACGATTCCTCTCCAGCATAAATGTAAGTCGAAAAGGAATTCTGGCATGCAGGTCGAACGGAGCCACCGAGGATGGGTGGCAGCCATAACTGTTGCCCTTACGTTGACGCTTGTCTTTCTTGCCGTCGAGAAACATATTCGCGATTCTGGTTTCGATTTTCGGATATTGCCACAAGCGAGTCATCAGGTCGCATCCACGACCGAACCACGGGGTATCTTGCTAACGTTGGACCCAGGCATCGCAGTGGTCGAGTCCTTTCCATCGCCACATCGAACCGGGATTGCCCGGACCGATGTCGACACCAACAGCGACCAGTCCACGAAGATCGACGGCATTGTGGGATTGCTGCGGCGGCCATTCGAACCGGCGGCTCAGGTCGTGTTGCGCGCACCTACGAGCTCGGAAACAGACGCATTGCCTCTGCACATTGGAAGCGACGATGCTGATTACCTGGTAGAAGCACTGACGCGGGCATTCGAAAGCCCAATGCGTCAAGTTTCCTCGACGCGTACTGTCGAAAATGCCGAGGCGGCATTGGACACCGAAAACTCCGGTTTGCGTCCGATGCTGTCCGGGTTACCGAATACCGTCAGCGGAGTCCTTCCGGAACCGCGGGCACTATTTGCAGAGATTGCACAACTGAGTGCACCGGCCGCAAGACTCGTTTCGCATCGGGACGCGTTTGAAATCCAGCGCTGGTCGAACAATGCTCAACAGCAACTACGAGCCCTAGTCGATAGCTACGGCCAGCCTTCGACGAACTCGCCAAATCAATTCCAAGCCCTGCGCGAGCTGATTCAGCAAGCTAGTGAGATCGCTGGCAAGCAGGCAGACTACACCTTCGCAGCCAAACTGCTCCAAACTGCGTACTCGATCGAACGACGAATTGCCATCTGGGAAGCCGTACATAATTGCTTGTCGCATTCCTCAGCGCAGCTCGACAGTTCCTCACCTCAACACGCCTCGCGCCAGCAAGTCATGGATGCGATCGCGGCAGTCTCGCAAGACGCACAGAGTACCGGTGACCAAATTGGCTGGCACAAATTCTTGCTGCTGGACGAAATAGCGGCCTGGGCTTCGTCACCGGATTCGGACTGGGAGACGGGCCATCAACTGGCGTTGAAAGCACTCTCGCGCATGAAATGGAACCGCATGACGGCTCAGCAGAGAGAGTTCGTCATGGGTGAGTCGTCCGCGCGACTGGCAGAACTGTTGACCGTTTGGTCCGCACGACCGGTCGATTATCGTCGACTGCTCACGGACCTAGAAACTGTGGAGGAGGACCCACTGAATCGTTGTCGCGGTTCACTGGCAGCGGCGGTTCAAACATTGAGTCTCTCGGCACAGTCAGCCCAGTCGTCGGTCGCCAGCGCCGTCAACGATCACTATCGCAACGCCAATATTCGGCTGAGCGTTGCCGGCGAACTGCTCGAACGCATGTTACCCAGCTCAGACTGGTCGATCCGCCCCGTGCGTCAGCGTATTCTGGGCGCGGAGACGCGTGGAAACAGCAAATATAAAACACAGTTGCGAGTTCAACTGATTCCCGACGAATCAGCGTGGCACGTAGCACTTGGTGTCACAGGGGACTTGCACAGCACCACTCAGGCCAACAAAGACCCGGCTATAGTACATACTACTTCAGTGGCGCAAATCTCGACCGGGCGAACGATACGCATGACCCCCAACGGGTATGAGATTTCGGGAACTCACACCAACGTCGAGTCGCGTCAGTTCTTACGAGGACTCAGCACTCACTACGACTCGCTGCCAATTATCGGCGAATTCGTACGAGTGCTGGTGCGCGAGAAATTCAACGAGCAGCGCCCAGTAGCTCAGCGGATCGTCAACGGCATGATCGCGCGCGAAACCGATCAAGAGTTGGACAAGCAACTTAACGCAAGTCTAGCCCAAGCCGAAAAAGAAATCAGCGAACGGCTGATTGGCCCATTGGAGAGTCTAAATTTGGACCCGATGGTCGCCACGATGAATACAACCAAGGATCGTTTGGCGGTGCGTTATCGAGTGGCCAGCCACGGGCAAATGGCTGCTCACACCGCACGCCCACGCGCACCCAGCGATAGCCTATTGAGCATGCAATTGCACGAATCGGCCATCAACAACACGATTGCCAAAATAGGTCTAGAAGGCAAATTGTGGACGCTGCCGGAACTGACCAAGAAACTCGCTGGGGCGTTCCGCCAGGACCAGTGGAAACTGCCTGACGATGCTCCACAAGACATTTCGATTCGGTTTGCCGATTCGCGGCCGATTACGGTGCAACTGTCTGACGGGCGATTGGAACTAACCTTGCGAATTGCAGAATTGAGCCAAACTGGACGTATGCGCTACGAGCGATTTATCGTGAAGACACGCTACGTGCCCGTAGCCGACGGTATGTACGCGGCGCTGGTGCGCGACGAAGACGACTACATCAGCGTCGATGGCCCGCGGTTGCGTGCGATGCAAGAACTCGCGGTGCGCGCAATCTTCGCAAAGATATTTGTCAGTCGTTCAACATTTCCGTTGATCAGTCCCAAGTGGAAGGATGATCAGCGAGCGCAAGGTCTGGCAGTATCCCAAGTCGAAGTCCGTGACGGTTGGCTGGCGCTAGCGATTTCCGATCAACAGTCGCCGCACGTAGCTCGCACGGCCGCTGCGGCTCGCGAATTGCTCGTGCGATAGTTAGTCGCGGAGACTATTCGTCAGCGTCTTCGGCTGCCGGCATTTCGAAGGCGAGGACCGAAACATCGTCGCGCGGACCTTTGGGCACACACCACTCGGTAACTGCTTCCAACAGAACTTCGACTGCTTCGCCGAGCGTTTTGTCACTACATGTGTCCAGTACGGCCATCATGCGATCGTTGGTTAACTCTTCCATCTCCGAGTTCATTGCTTCTGGGACGCCGTCCGAATACAAATAGAGTCGATCGCCAGGTTTCAATTGGACGGATTCGTCGTCAAAGTCCATGTCTTCGACCCAGCCAATCGCCACTCCATCGCCGGGAAGAAATCTGCTGGGTTCACCGAGCGAAGTTACGACGGGTTGCGGGTGCCCAGCATTGGAATATCGAAAGACGAGCGTCTTTAGATCGAGCACGCCGTAAATGATCGTAAAGTGCAGACCACCTTGCGACTCCATTTGAAATCGACGATTGAGTTCGGCCAGCACGGTACCTGCCGGCGTAATTACCGGTCGATTCGTAAAAGGGTCAAGTCGCACCAGGATCGATGCCGCTGACGCGCTAGGCATTAGCGATCGACCAATGGCGACTGCCAAAAGCGAGGAAGCGGCGCCGTGGCCGCTGACATCGACCACGAACATTGCCAGATGATCTTCATCCAATAAGAAACTATTAAGAAAGTCCCCGGCGAGCTCTTCGCAGGGGGTAAATTTCCAATAGAGTTTCAAACCGGGTACGCTAAAGTCCGCCGGTGGCAGCAGGGACTTTTGCACACGCGCCGCCGCCGCCAAGTCGTGGCTCATGCGATGGTTTATTTCTTCGAGCTGCCGATTGAGCGATTCGAGTTTAGCGTTCTGGACCGTCAGTTTCTCCTTGGCGATGGTCAGTTGTTCGTTACTGGTCTGTAGTTCGCGATTCTTCTCGACGGCGTTCTCAAAAATCGAGATCAGTAGGTTGAGCGTCTGCTGGCGCCCTGACTTCACACGATACGTAACTCCATGCAAGGTAACGGGCAGTTCTCCACTGGGTCCTTGCTCCACTTCATCGACGGTCGGTGTTGCCAGCAGCGATTCAATTCGACCGAGTAAATAATTTGGATCGTAGGGCTTGGTAACGTAGTTGTCCGCTCCGACATCCAGACCTCGAATAATGTCCTCAGCGTCTGAAAGCGTCGATAGCAACACGACAGGAATGTGGCGCAGCGCGGGGTCGTTCTTGATTGAATTGCACAATTCGTAGCCGGTCATTTTGGGCATCTCGATGTCCGAGACGACAATGTCCGGCATGTGCTTGCGCACTAACTCCAATGCCAGTACGCCATTGAATCCAACATGAGCCTCGTAGCCGGCGCTGGTTAACTGCTGCTGCAAGTAACGGGCTTGAGTGCGACTGTCCTCCGCGATGACAACGATCGGTTTTTCTGAATTCGAGTATTCGGACATGAGATGCAATTTCCGCGATGAAGTCCGTCGTGCCGGAATGGGAACGGCCGCTGTCAGTTAGCGGCAAGTTGGAAGGAAATCCACGCTGCGATTTTATCGAGCGGTACCACGCGGTCGGCGAGTCCCTGTTCAACGACAACTTTGGGCATACCGTAGACGACACAACCTTCTGGATGTTGAGCGATAACGTAGCCGCCTCGCTGCTTGATCACGCGGCAACCTTCTGCGCCGTCTCGTCCCATCCCAGTCAATACAACTCCGATGACTTTGCCGTTATAGGCCTCGGCAACCGATCGAAATGTGTAGTCGACGGCTGGTCGACAACTTTGTTCGGGCGGGTCATCGGTGGTTCGAATGATTTTTTTCCCATGATATGTGGCGACACACAAATGCGATCCACCTGGAGCAATGTAGACCTTGTTGGGTTCGATCAACATGCCATCACGAGCCTCGCAAACAGCGATTCTGCAAGCATCATTCAAGCGGTCGGCCAGCGAGGTCGTGTAGTGCGCTGGCATGTGCTGGACAACAAACACAGGCAACCCGGTATGTACAGGCAGTTTCGCGAGCACTTCGCGCAAAGCAACCGGGCCGCCTGTCGACGAACCAATCGCGATGGCTTCGAAGGCGATACCGCTGTGAGTTCCCGCTCCGCTAGCCAAGTGGGCATGAATACCCAGATCATCGTGCGTCTTGCTGATGTTCAAGGGAGACGATGAATTTGCGGGCGTTTTATCGCCGCTCCCTTTGGCCAGAAACGACCTGCGAGGCAAGGACGACTTCAAACTCTCGCGAAAGGCTTCGATTTTTTCGGTCAACTGCTGCAACAACACCGTGCGATTCTTGGTGGCGTCCAAGTTATTCGGTTTGTGAATGAAATCGAACGCGCCGGCCAAGAGCGCGTCGGTAGTAACCTGCGCACCGTTCATCGTCAGGCTGCTGAGCATAATGGCTTTGACGCGCGAACGCTTTTGCCGAAGCGCACGCAGGACGGCGATTCCATTTACGTCTGGCATCTCGACATCCAACGTCAGCAGATCGGGGTTGAACGAATCTATTTTTTCGAGCGCCTCGGAGCCTGAACTGGCGCTACCCACAACTTCGATGTCGGGAATTTCTCTCAGCAGATTGCGCACCAGTTGACGGTACAAAGCCGAGTCATCAACAATCATCACTCGCACTACTTCCGCCACTACACGAGCTCCGCTGAGATCCTACGGCCTACGATTTTGAGGAGATAGAGTGAGTAGCAGAAATTCGGCCTTGCTTTTCTAAGAACTCGATCAACTTGGCGGGCTTGAATGGCTTGACGATGAAATCCACTGCGCCCAAGCGAATACACTCGGCAAGCTTGTCTGCTTGGTTAATGGCACTGACCATCGCCACGCGCGCCGTTGGGTCGAACTGTCGTATCTGACGCAGCGCCTCGATGCCGTCTAGTTCAGGCATGACGATGTCCAGCGTTACCAAATCCGGACGCAGTTCTTGGTAACGTGCGACCGCGTCCTTTCCGTTGGTTGCCTCGCCAACAATCTCACACCCTGCTTCTTGCGCAATTTCCTTTATACGCATTCGCATGATGAGTTGATCGTCAACAACCAATAAGCGCAACGGCATTTGCTGCATTCCTACAAATAGACAGTATCGGAGCCAATGAGATCGATCGTAACTGCACCGTTAGGTGCGTTCACCGCCATGCGACGGCCAGCCACGCCACCACAATGTCTCGCGATTATGGGAATTCCAAGTCGTCTTAATACGCGTTCCACCGCTTCGATGTTCTGCGAACTAACGTTGCTGACCGAGCTGATCGACGACTGTGAGAACATATTGGCTCCGCCAGCTATCTTAGCAGATAGATTAAGCTTTTGTGAACCAACAAGGGACTGCATTCTGCGAACAAGCTCGGGAATTGCGGTATCTGCAAACTTGCCTGAATTGTCTGGATTCCTACCTAGCGAGTCCGGCAGCACGACATGCGCCAATCCGGACACTCGCAATTGACGATCTGTCAATGCGATACCTACACATGAACCCAGCAACGTACGCAAAGTTCCTTCGGATCGGCAAACGCCAATCTCACCCATGGCTACTGGAATCATCTGGGGGGCTGCCACCGAGCTCATGTCTCACAGTTTCGAAATTTAAGTTTGCGTTGGTCCATTACAACGTCGCCTGCAAGTAGCTTAAGCTTTCCGTGTCCGGCAAGAACAATAGATCCCAAGTTACTTGTGCGTTGTCGATGCAAAATTCGGTACGAGTTAGAAAAACGACGTCAGGGACCGGGTAATGATTGAGCAACACGAACTGCATCAATGATGGACCGAAATCCCGAACGAAGTGGGGCGGCGAAGGAATGCATGTAGTGTGCCCCTCGACGCCACCCACTGTAGGCACTTTTAGAGTACACCGAGAGAGTGCATTTAGATAGGCGCAGCCCACAATATTTGCTGTTTCCAACGCCGCTGACAGTTCCACTTCTTCCCAATTTGTGGATCGGCTCGATTTTCGCGAAAGTATGAAGTCGGCCAATACTAGACCGCTGGCATCGTCAAACGCCAGCATCAATTGGCCGGAAATTGTTCCTTGCAACGACATCACGCAGGCACACACCGGTTCGTCCGCTGTTCCCAATAGTCCACCGGCCTGTGTCAGCCCGAGTTGCTCGACATGTTCCACGGAAATTCGAACGGGGCGCTCCAACCATATCGACAGCGCGTTGGCCGCGTCATCGGCTCCTTGGCGGTATATGGCCGTAAGTTCGGTAAGTTGTGTTTCGGATAACACGTTGAAAAAAGCTTTCCTAATTGGTAAGGACTACTTCCGCCCTGGATTGACGTGATACGGCGGCGCGGCGGCGTTCGTTCACTAAATCTAATACCGCAACTGCATCTAGCAACAAGCACACCGATCCATCCCCTAGGATGCTCGCGCCCGACAATCCAGGAATATGCACAAAATTCTCCGCAATCGACTTGATGACGATGTCCTGACCGCCGCGCAGTTCGCGAACACGTAGGCCTATCGTTCGATTGGCGGCGACCAGGATCACCACATCGACCATTTCTGGATGCTGGTCACCGCACTTGCTTAGGTTCCCTGGATATTTGTAATCGATTTCGTGCCAGTCGAAGATATCACCGATGTCCACCAGCGGAATAAATTCTCGACGAACTTCGATAGTTTCTCTGCCATGGACCGACACAATCGATTTACGAGGCACCGACACGATCTCGCGTACGTTTTCAATTGGTGCCGCAAAAATACCGTGTTCCAGCCTAAACAACAGGCTGCGAATTATCGCGACTGTCAGTGGTAATCGAATAATAAAAGTGGTTCCATGACCAAATCTGCTATCGATCTCAATTTTGCCATTCAGTTCGGTAATGCGGGTCTTGACAATGTCCATCCCCACGCCGCGGCCTGAAATATCGGACACCACATCGGCGGTACTAAAGCCCGGATGCCATATGAATTCCGAAACTTCTCGATCCGTTAAATGCTCTGCGGCAACTCGCGAAACTAAGCCGCGTTCGATAATTCGCGACCGTGCTTTTTCCACGTTAATTCCACCGCCGTCGTCACGAACGTAAATGATCACGTTGTTGCCTGCATGGACTGCTTCCAAGGTCACGGTACCCTCGGGCGGTTTGCCTCGCTCACGGCGTAGTTGTTCCGACTCGATGCCGTGATCGATCGCGTTGCGAACTAGGTGCACCAGCGGATCGCCGAGCTGGTCGATCATGCGTTTGTCCAATTCCGTGCGTTCGCCATGAATTTCGAGCTTGACCTTTTTCTTCAGTTCGTGCGAAATATCGCGAACAACGCGTTTAAATCGGTTGAACAAAGGAGCGACCGGAACCATGCGTGTCTCCAGAACGCTGCGTTGCAAGCTGTTTGAGACGCGGGTCAGTTGGTCGATGGCCTCGTTGATTTGACCGAAGAACCTCCGACTTTGTTCCCAAATTTCCGTTTGTTCATCCAGTGCCGTCATGTCCGCTTGGATATCCAAGATCGCTTCATTGAGGCCCTCGGGCATCGACTCGCGCTCGTCTTGCGATTTGGATTGAATAATCTCCATTGACCGCTGCAAAGCACCGTATAGTGCTCGAACGCGATTTGTCAGCGCCGATTTCTTAAAGGAAGGGCTCATCTGGCGGGCTAACTGAACGAATCGCGCGCGATTAACAACCAACTCGCCCGTCAGATTCATCAGCTTGTCCAACCGCTCGATATCTACACGAATGGTCTCATTGACCGCGCTCCTGGAATCCTGCGCCGCATTTGGCTCGGCGGTTGACGGACCGCGTTCTTCCTTCGCGATTGCGCCGGAATGCGAGCCATGTTTTGTGCTCTCCTGGGGTTTGGGAATCGCTTCGATGGGAGGCACCGAAGGAACATCGAACTCGGCGTCCTCGACCACCTCGATTTCTAATAGTTCGACGCCCGTAACATCGGCCACATCGCGCAACTGGGCATCCGAAGAAAAGGTCTCGATCAATACCTGCAAACTGCCCAAAACCTCCACGCGCTGAAGCTCCGTGGCATCGGGAATCGTGCGGCGCACTTCACCAATCTCGGACAATCGAGACAGTACCAGTTCGGCACGCAAACCTGGCAGCTCGACATCTTTCTGAAAGTGGACCGTCACTCGCAACCTTCGCGGAGGCTCGTGCGCAGTACTCGCACTCGACGGTGCGGCCGGTGGCTCGTCTCCCGCAGCAACAGTCTCAACGTCTAATTCTTCTGCTTCATCATCATCGTCGTCGTAGTTCAATGGCCCCAAAGTGTAGTTGGCCGCTGGTGTAGAGGGCAAACTCTCAACCTGTGGAGACTCTGGCGCGGCCTTTGCGACTGGCTGGACTGCTGGTTTGTGAGCTGCGTTGGCTGCGTTCCTTGCCGATCCGCCAGAGCCTGTAGTTTCCGCCAAATGTTGCTGCTCGGATATGGCTGCGAGCCGCTCCAACAATTCGGGGACGCTGGCAAGCGGTTGTCCAGCGCGCAGTCGGGTTACGCAGTCGCGCAAGAAATCAATGCATTCCAGCACCAGATCCATCATGGGCTGGTCCAAAACCTCCGAACCACTGCGCAACCTTGCAAAGTGATTTTCCATGTGGTGCGTCAGGACCGAGATACTATCGAGCCCCAAAAGCATCGCCGATCCCTTGATCGAGTGCACCAATCGAAAGACTTCGTTCAAATGAGGTTGGCTCGCCGGATCGCTTTCCAGTACCAATAGAGTTTCTACGAGGTCATCCAAGTTTTCCGATGTCTCGTCAACGAACATCTGCACATATTCAGCCATGTCGTCGGCTGGCATACCCGTCGCAGCATCGAAATTCTCACTCACGGATGGAACCTCTTAACCATTCAAACTAATATTTCCGGTTTCTGGTATAGGAAAGTGGACAGTTTGCGGAGGGGCGTCAGCATATCAAACACACCCTCGGAAGGCCCCACAACCAAATAACCACCCGGTGCCAGTTGGCTGATCAAGTGCCGAATGGCGACTTTTCGCGATGCTCGATCGAAATAGATCAATACATTTCGCACAAATATGCAGTCAAACACAGGGACACTCAGCGGGTTCATTAAGTTGTGCTGCCGAAATTCGACCGTCTCCTGAATTTTTGCTTTGATTGTCCACGTTTGTCCGTCTTTGGACGCATCAAAGTTCCTTCGCACTCGCGCATCGACGACTCCTTCAATCGACCGCTTCTTGTAAACTCCCCGTTGAGCGGTTTCCAGAACTCCTCTGCTAATGTCAGTTCCCAGGATGTACAGTTTCCAATCTCGTAGTCTTAAGGAGTTTTCTGCTAGGCAAATCGCCAAAGAATATGCTTCTTCACCCGCGCTACAGGCAGCGGACCATATTCGCAATGTCTTCGGATGTTGCCCCCGCATACTTCGAGCGATCATCTCGCCCAAAAAGACATGTTTGAACCATTCGAAATGTGAATTTGTACGAAAAAAAAACGATTCATTCGTCGAGATAGCTTCTAGAAACTGCTCGACCTCATCAGCCCCCTTAACGGAGATCAGGTAATTGTAATAAGAGCTAAAATCTTTGAATCCACCTGCCTTCAGCCGACTGCGTATGCGATTGCTCACTAGCGTGATTTTTGACGCATCGACATACATACCACTGTGGCGGTAAATGAAGTCTCGAAACAGTTCAAACTGTTTCGTCGTCAGCTTGTCAGTTTCCATTGACTACCTCGAGTTGTTCCTGCATTTCCAATACTCGTTGTCGCGCGGTTGGCGCGACGCATCCGTGCACGTAACAATCATTCCACTTGACTGGTCACTGCACACGAAACGCTGAGGTAGCAAACGTGAACAATTTTATTCTTGGTCTTTGCTGCTGGCAATCAATTCGGAAAGCATTCGCTGGTGTTGTAACCGCACAATTCTCCGCTATGACTGCCTGACAGCGGGCGTCACCTCGATACTCAAATCAAATGGCCCCGAACCATCGCTGCACCACGCCCAACGCGGACCCGGCCACCTGAATTATTTGTCACTCGTTCAATATTTGTTGTCACAGCTCTCGACTCATACCTTGAACCGGGCTACTAAATCTCGCAAGCTATGCGCTTGTGCGCCAAGCTCTTCGGCACTCGCGGCAAGTTCTTCCGATGCCGCAGCGTAGGATTCCGTGGTCTGGGATACCGCGCGGATCGCCGCTTTAACTTGCTGGGCGCTGGCGTCCTGCGACTCAGTGGATGCAGCAATTTGCCCGATACCCTCTACAGTAGTATCAACCGCAGCCACAATGCTGCGTAGCGATTGGCCGACTTTCTCGGACAACGACGCCCCTTCGTCAACCCGCCGCGAAGACTCTTTAATAAGGGAGGTAATTTCCTTGGCTGCTTCACTGGAACGCTCAGCCAATTTGCGAACTTCATCGGCTACCACTGCGAATCCCAGGCCGTGTTCGCCCGCACGAGCGGCCTCAATGGCCGCATTGAGCGCCAGCAAGTTCGTTTGGCTAGCGATTTCGCTAATGACTTGAATAATATCGTGAATCTGTTCGCTGGATTTCTCAATCATCTTCATGGCGTTGACCGCTTCGGTCACCGCAGCACCTCCGTGCTTGGCCAAGCGGCTCATTTCACTAGCCTGCGCCTTGGCATTGCTGGCATTCTTGGAAATGATTTCGCTGGAATGAATCATTTGCTCGACCGAAACCGACATTTGCTCGACCGAAGCGGCCTGAGTTTGTGCCCCTTCGCTGAGATTCGCGCTACTTTCGGCAATGGTTCGTGCGCCTTCGTTCTGCTGATTCGCAGCTTCGATCACTTCCGCAATGACGACTCGCAGGTCGCTGAGCATTTTACGCAGGCTGGCCGCCAATCGCCCCATATCGTCATTGCTATCGACCGTGATTACCGTCGTCAGATCGCCTTGAGCAGCCGCCGCGGCAGACTGCATTAGCGAATTGGCGGCATCCTCAAAAGTCAGCCGCGCGGCTTCCTGGCGCGCCGCCATTTCCTGATCGCGAATCCGCGCGTTCTCATGTTCGGTGATGATATCCCAAGTCAGCATCGGTCCGAAGTAGTCGCCCGAATCGTTTCGCAGCGCTGTAAGATTCAGATCGAGAATCTCATCGCCTAAACGCACTTTCGCATGGTAGGGCAAATTGCGGGGATCGGCCAAAATGCGATGCGGAAACTCGGCGTTCTTGAAGAATAGATCTAGCGATCGGCCCAGGATGTCCTCAGCGCGGCACGGGAGTTGATGCTCCAGCCGCAGGAGTCCCTGCAATGAAGCTTCGTTCATGTAGTTGACGCGCAGCTCGCGGTCAGCCAACAAAATTCGTACTGCCGCTGTCTCGACAACTTGAGTAAATAGCTTGACGGGTATGCCGTGAAATACGTCCGCTTTCGGCAGACGAGCACTGTGCGTGGTCGTCTTGGTTTTGGCTGCCGTCACTCGTCCAGCACCGGCGGCTGCCTCAGCTTTGGCATTCTCCGTGGCTCGGGATGAGGTTCGCTTTGACATGACTTGGTCGACTCCAAAGGATCAATGATGTTTGTTCAAGGTAAAAAAGCTCGTCCCACGCTGATAACCTGACTGCCCGCAAGCATGCTGGATTTCAAGGTTTGCGAAAGGTTGCTCCGAATTGTGCCAACTGAGAAATTCGTTCCAATTTTTCCGGTGCTAACAACTCGTCGATCTCAATCAATATCAACAGTGATCCGTTAATTCTCGCAAACCCACCAATGTACTGCGCGCCGTCTTTGGTCACGGTATCTGGAGCCGGCTGAATGCTGTCTTCTTCTATTCGCACAACCTGAGAAACCGTATCGACGGTGCAACCAATTGTTCGCGAACCGACGTTCACAACGATAGTACGAGTCTCCGCGTCCACCGCCTTGGGCTCCAAGCCAAACAAGCGGCGCAAATTAATAATCGGGATGATCGAACCTCGCAGGTTGCTGACCCCCTCGACATACTCTGGCGATTGAGGAATCTTGGTGACCTGCTCCAGGATCACGATGGCTTCGATCTGGGCAATTCGAAACGCGTAACTTTGATCTCCCAAACGAAATGCCACAAACTGTCCGTGCTTCTTGCGCGACATTGCTTCAGGTGATTCGGGAACGTCGTCCTGCGACGGAGCAGCCATGGATTCTTGCCCAACTTACAATTCTTCAGAAACGATGTTCATTCCACAATTAGCTCGGAGTGAGTAGGTGGCAACCCCCAGCCCGGTCGCGAAGGAAAAACCTTAGCTAATCAGAATGGTCGAATAAGGACTTTAGCGATTAAAACGATTATAATCCCTACTTATTCCCCCACAACGAATTATGGAGCGACTTGTAATGGAAGTCGATGTGGCGCTGAACGATTGCCTCTCAGTTTGCAATTTACGGGGTAGTGGGCCGCATGGCGTCCGACAGCTTGGCCGACCGAAATGTCTGCTGAAATAGGCGAACTGACGATTGATACAGTGTTCTTGATGCCACTTCGATACGGGCCGTAACCAGCGATCCATGGCTCGCTCCGTCGGGAATTTGATCGACTTCGACTGTAACTAGGTAGCTCGGACGCTCGGGCACAATCGTTCCATTTCCATCGCGAATCGAAATAAGTTCATAGTCTCCTTGGAGTTCTTCGGGAGTTTTCGATATCGGCTCAGACGAAATCGACTTCACTTTCCCGTTCACTTGTTGCCACGCGGCACAATCCCAACGGCATTGAACTAGCGCTCCGACGTGGAGCAAGTCACTCTCTTGTTCCTGCACCATCACTTCGACGCAATATCCACCTTGCTCGTGCGCCACCCAAGCAACTAATTCGCCGCGCTCTAAGCCACCTCCCAAACACTCAGCCGAAATCGACCAGCGACGCGAAATGTCGACAGGATGGCTCGTTAAGCTGACCGGCAATTGCCACGAACTTGGAACTACCACGCCATCAGTTGTCGCACGAACTTCGAGCGACTCCAGGTCTCGTTGCATCGCGGCCTGTTTGGATTTCAGCTCCTGCAAGCTCATCATCGCGGTCGGTAACAATTGTGCCGCCAACGAATCATCCACAGATCGGGCTTGCAAATCGTCGACTCTTTCCTGGTTCTGCGCAAGATCTGCTCGCAGTCTTATTAGGTTGGCCCGCGCGTCGAAATTTTCGAGAATCAACACCGGGGCACCTGCAGTTACTCGGCTGTCAGCTTGTTCGGCAAACGTTATTGTCGCAGCTTGCGCTGCAAATACAGGTTCCATGTTCGCAAAGCGGCCAACTCCACGAGCTCGAACATAGGTGGGCCATGGAATCATGAACAAACTCCACAGCAATCCTCCCATCACGATGACGAGCATCGACAATCGGCGCAGGCGAACACCCTGGACCAGCAACCCCTGCAAGATTGTGATTATCGATTGCCACCCAACCCAAAACCAACCTACGAGCATAACCACAACCAACGCAACGCCCAGCCATTGAGCATCGTATCGTCGCGACAATACATAAACTACCCAGACCAGCGCCGCGAGCATCAGCGTTCTGTACAAAGTTGACGCGATTCCAAACAAGGCTAATCCAATCGGGCCAGCATCCCAGCGTTTCGATTCCATGCGTGTTCCCGATAGCCAAGCCACAGTGGATGCTCGAATAACTTCTTGGCTCTGGTGCATTAAATTCGGCACACCCCAAACGTCCGACAGCACGTAGTATCCGTCATACTTCAGCAATGGATTTGCATTGACCAGTAATGTACCTACCGAACAGATCACCATGACGTTCAAGGCCAATGTGTTCAGCGTTCCTGGCTGTGACGATAACCATACTACTCCCGCCAGCATGGCCAGCATTAATTCCACGTAAATCCCTGCCGCAGCAACCGCGGCACGCTTGAGCCGATTGGGAATCTTCCAAGTATCCGAAACGTCGCAGTACAAGCAGGGCGTAAAACATAGCAGCAGAATCCCAACGTCATGGCATTCCGCGCCCACAATCTGGCAAGCCAGCGCATGGCCCAATTCGTGCAACGATTTGACACACACATAACACGCGATCAGCCAAAATAACCGTTCGCCTTGCAGCAACTGCACCAGCGAATCGGCTAGCGATACACTCCCCGCCAATCGAATCAGTACCAGCACTCCAACCATGAGCGTCAAACTGAACACTGCCGCCACAGCATACCGATGAAACAGCCAACGCGCTGGGTTCTCCAACCAACATAGCATTCGCGTGGGATCCGCCAGCGGAAATCGAATCGACAAGGGGCTGATCAACCAAGCGAACGCGCTGCGCACACTTTGGCGCTGCTTGCGATGTAGCAAGTCGTATGCGGATCTGTCGGTGAGCAGCAAACAGGCGTTATCCAATTTGCGCAATACAACTTGCATCCAATGTGCAGATATATTCGCCGCCGGAAACTGTAATTGAATTGCTCGCAATATTTCAGCAGGCGAAGCCTGTCCATCGAGTAATTCAGTCAATCGTTTTTCTTGGTGACTGAAGTAGTAATATTCGAGCGAGATCGGATCGCGAGCTACCCAGCGCTGATCTGAGTCGTCCATGTAACGCGACCACTGAATGTCTTCGCGAAATCTCGGCAGCGTTTGCAGGTGAACCTGACGTGATTCTGCGATTGCCGCAAGAGTCGTCATTCTATGGGAACCATGATTACCGCATTGACTTTCAGACCTGGCCGCAATTTGCCTTGCGGATTTTCGATCTCGATAAACACACGCACCAATCCGTTCACCGGATTCGAGTCCGGACTGACAAAGACAACTTTTCCTGTGCTCGGCACATTCTTCGTTCCAGCGGCTATTTCTGCCTTAGCAGTCGCGCCAGCCAAATCGTCCGTGGCGTCGGCGGCACCCACAAAGCCCTCAATCCTCAAGCGATCAATGCGCACGATCTGAACGATCTTCGTGCCCGGTTCAACCCATTCCCCAGCCTTCTTTTCGAGTTGGACGATCATGCCGCTGTTAGGCGCCACAATGCGATGACGCGCCAGCAGATCTTGCGCTTGCCGGTGCTCGTTCTCGACGACCTCTACTTCGATGTCCTGCAGCTCTCGCTCGTGTTTGGCTCGTTCGATTTCCAATCGAGCCCGATCCAGAACTAACCGCAAGCGATCGATTTCATTTTGAGGATAAGTGTTCGAGACAACTCGGTTCGCATTCTCGGCTCGTTTGAGTTCATTCTCCGAGACCGCCGCACTCTTAAGCGCCAACTGTAAATTGATATCGTTCTTTTGTTTGCGAAGCGCCGATTCCCGCTGTAATCTCGCGCGATCTACTTGTAGTCGAACAATGTCGTCGCGAATCTTGGCCAACTCGGCTCCTTGCTGCACAACGCTCCCTTCTGCAACTGCAACGGATACCAAGACACCGGTTGCTTCCGCTGGCACTGTAGTTGTCTCGATCGTCTTCAGGATCGCATTTTCTACGATTACCAATCGACTCTGCAGTGGCGGCTCTCCCAACGAGGGCGAGACCATCAACAAGATCAGTCCGGCAACTCGCCACGCATTTCTGCCAATAAGTAAACCGTGCATCCACCAGACGTCGTTCCCTATTAACTGACGGCCCAAACGAGCACCCAACATGTTGTCTCTTTCAAAGCTATGAAGCATTTGTCGCACCGGAAACTCTTTCAGATCCAAAATCTGCGCTGCATGGCCTCGATCAGCGGTCGAAGTTGCACGAACCACCACGGTTGTTGGCCACAAGAAATATGCGTTACCACTGTCGATCCGATTTGCCCATGTCCGACCACAAATTGTTCCACAGCAATGTGCACGTCAACGAACGCTCCGTTGCCATCATTGTGAGTTGATTTGGAAATCCATTGTAAGCTTCCGCGAAATCGCAGTTCGGGACGGGCCACCAACAGAAACTTGACGCCGCCAGCAGCCTGGTCTTGATTTACCGAGAATTGATCAAAATACTTGCGCACGTAAGCTGAGTCTTGATCGGACAGACGCGCTTCGATGCGCCATGGCCCATCCACGGCAACTATTTTCAGCAGCGCATCTCCGCGCCGAACAGGACGCGATAACAAATTGCGTTGAATCTGATTCGCGACGACGATTCCGTCGATGGGACTGAGCAACTCCAGTTTTTCGTGTTCGGATTTTAGTAACTCGTCCAGTTCTCGCAAACTTCTCTGATGTGCATCGATCTCGCGTACTTCAGCGGCAATTCGCCCTTGAGACACCGCGGCGGACGGATCACTTGCCTGAATCTGGTTCTCCGCGACCAACAGACCACTTCGTTTCTCGGCCAGCGTCATCAGCTCCCCGCTGAGCTCCTCCCGACGATTGTCGAGCTGCGGCGAGCGTAGAAGAGCGATTGGCTGTCCCATCGTCACAGTTTGCCCGTCCTCCACCCACAACCGATCCACATAGCCATCATTGGTCGCAAAAACCATCCGCTGCAGCGATGGCTGAAGCACACCTCGTGCTTCAATTACCAACTCGGTCGGCAAGTTTGCCAGGTACCCGCCGCAGATCGCAACAAAAATTCCCATCGCCCAACTGCCCGCGCGCCCGAAACCATTTCGTTGCTCACCGGGACGTGTCACCAACCGTCGCCAAAACCAAGGAACCTTCGACCAGCGAACTCGCTCCAACCAAGCGTTTGCTACGCTCGCACTAAGCGCATTCACTTTCGGCAATTCGGCATGAAACCGATCGAGCGAATTCCACTCCAGCACAACACACCATGCATTCGACGGATTTGAGAGAGTTGAGTCTTTGGATTGTTCATCTTTGACTGTTGCATTTTCGTTCAATGGTAGCGCCAAAGCATGCAAGAGCAAGTCGGACGGTTTGCGAGGCACTGGCGAAGCGTGCGAAGAATTCGATTCGCTGGCGTCCAGCGCCGACTGTGTCTTTGATTGCCCAGACGACAAACAAGCTCCTGCCCATTGTTCGATCGCATCAATTGCAGCAGATTTTCCTTCGAATTCGGACACCGTACTTGTTGCCAAAACTCTTTTGCGTCCACGCCCAATCGAGCCAATCAGGGACACTCGATCGCTGTCCGTCGCAACACGCAATTCGTTTACTAACAGGACCGCCGCTGCTTGCAAACTCGATACGGTTGCCAAGTCGTGCATCGCGCGCTGAAACCGTTCCCACGGATGCCTAAGAAAATGGTCGATTTGACGCCACGAACTTACAAGGATGATCTCCGCGATCGCCGAAACCAGTGCTTTTAAGGCTGTCGTGGGAACTTCCGGCAGATCGACAACGAGCCCACCCTTGGATAGGTCGTTGGGATCCAGCAACATGAGCAAGCGAAACTGAGTCGGCTGGATTTGTTCAACCTTGAGATTTGTAGGTGGAATGATGCAAATCCGATTCATCACCCAGTTCTGCAGCTCCGCGGTATGCATGCTTGGGGTCTTCGAAATCACGATCCACGGAGCCGCATTTGCAGGCATTACAAAAGCGGAGCCGAGCGGACTGAGCAGGAAGTCAATGCGTGCTAGCGATTCCGCGATCAGGCGCGATCGAGACAGATCGGTTCTGGCCAAGCGCTCCAGCTCGTCTAAGCATCGATCTAGATTTTCTGAGATTGAACTATCGAGCATATTTGTTCCACCGCAAATTGGTGAACACTTACGATAACGCATTTATCGTGTGGCCAGAATTCTTCACACGGCTCTACGGGCGAGAAAAAAAATGCTGAACCAGGAGAATCGATACGACCGAAACAAACAATAAACTCAAATAGGCTTGTTAGCTTAGGGTGGATACAGGGCCTAGGTTAGATAATTTCCGCCTGTTTGAGAGACTTAGGAGTCATGGATGCTCAGTGCACGAATTCCGACAGCCGCTTTGGGGCTTACCTTGGCCTTGGCCAGTGGCTGCAGCATTGACCACTCGAGGGTCAACTTTTGTAAGGAAGCTTGCGTCCTGCCCTCCCCGCTCCCAGCGTGCGGGCCAACTCAGCTTCAGATTTCGTATCCGAATCTTCAAACTCCCTGCACCATTCCAAATTTAGAGAGCGTTTCTCCACTCGATTTGAACGAATCCTCGCTAGCGACAGAGAATACTCTTCCACTGACGCTCGATGAGTGCATTCGTCATGCCTTGGCCACATCCCGCGTGATGCGCGATCTCGGTGGCACCGTGGTGCGCTCGCCGCAAGGTACCACGACAACGTTCGAGCCAGCGCTCGTCTTTACCGACCCTCGTTTGGGAGAGGAAGCGGCACTGAGCGCATTTGACGCCAACTTGTTCGCCAACACGTACTTCGACCAAAACGACCGTCGCTTGAATAATCAATTCTTCGGTAACAACGGTCTTTTCAATCAAGATCTCAATGTCACTCAGTGGGGCGTGAACAAGCGGTCTGCTACGGGCGGATTATTCACGTTCCGAAACATAACGACCTACGACCGAAATAATCAGCTATCCAACGCGCTGGGACCTCGGTCTTGGGATACCTACGTGGATGCTGAAGCACGTCAAGCGTTACTGCAAGGAGCGGGAACAGAATTTAATCGCATCGCCGGGCCAGGTGCGACGCCGGGGCAATTGAATGGTGTTCTGATTGCTCGAGTTCGCGCGGACGTAACGCTGACAGATTTCCAGCGCTCGGTGCGCGACCTGGTGGCCGATGTAGAAAACACTTATTGGGACCTGTATTACGCGTATCGAGATCTGGAAGCCAAGATCGAAGCTCGCGATATCGCTGTCGATACACTCAACAAACTAGACGACACAGCCACAGCGCGCGGCAACAAAGCGCAAGCCGAGGAACAAGTCTATCGATTTCAATCCGACATCATTGATGCGCTCAATGGTCGACCGTTCGATGGTACGCGCACCAACAACGGCAGTTCCGGCGGCAGCTTTCGCGGGATCGGCGGCTTGAGAGTCGCCGAGCGCAAGTTGAGGCTCATGATCGGCTTGCCCATCAATGACACAAAACTGATCCGTACAGTCGATTCGCCATCGGTGGTCCCGATCTTGCACGACTGGCCGACATGTATCGCCGAAGCCTTAGAACATCGAGAAGAAATTCGCCGACAACGGTGGATCATCAAACAGCGCGAATTAGAACTTGTGGCCAATCGAAATTTTCTTAAACCACAACTGGATGTCGTCGGTCGTTATCGCTTGCGCGGTTTCGACGACGATTTGTTCGGACCCGCCAGCGCGACCGCCAACTTAACCGATGGCACTCTGCAGGAATGGCAGCTTGGCGTGGAATACAACCTGCCAGTCGGTTTTCGGCGAGCCTATGCCGCAGTCCGCAATTCCCAGCTCGCACTGGTGCGCGAGGTCGAAGTTTTGCGAGAGCAAGAACGTTATGTAACATTTGGCTTGAGCAACGCCATCAACGAATGCAAGCGAGCCTTTGAGAATATGAACTTGCAGTACTCGCGATTGGACGCAATCGTAACTCAACTGAATTCGATTCAAGCCAAATCCGATCAGGGCGAAAAAGCCGAACTCGACGTGCGCTTGGAAACTCACCGTCGGCTGCTCGACGCGCGCCAGCGATTCCATCAGGCTCAAGTCGAATACGTACTTGCCCTACGCAACGTGCATTACGAAAAAGGAACTTTGCTGCGATTTTGTAACATTAGCTTAACCGAGTCACTGGCTTCGCCCAGCGGATACGTCGATGCCAATCAGCGCCGGCAAATCCAAGATTTTCAGGCCACACCGACGGTGCGCGACACCGTCATCGCAATTCCGGCAACTGGCCCATAGAACACTTAAGCGAGCGGCAGATGGAATTTACTAGTACCAGCCCGAAGCGCAAGCGAGTGCATGAATCCTAGCACGCACTCGCTTGCGCTTCGGGCTGGTATGGTTAAATTCCATCTGCCGCTCGCATTAGTTAGGGCACTCTTGAGACACTTCTTTTAAACGTGTTGCTGGTTGTCGGAAGTTCCATTCGGGCTGCAAGCATCCCGTCCTGTGAAGGTGAATGCTTGGACTATTTTCTCGCAATGTTATGGGATCGCATAGTTGAATACGATACAATTCACCTTGATTAGCGACGCGTAGCACATGCTTGTTTTGCATCGCGAATGTGCTGTGGAATCGGTGTCCATTCTATTCTCTTACGGGAGCACTTGGCCATGAAACGTGAACGACGTGAATTTTTGGCGGACGTTGGAAAAGGCATGTTGGTGGCAACGGTCGGAACTTCTTTGGCGACCGAGTTAGGTTTGGAACAAGTGTGCGCCCGCGAAGAGAATGACCGCCTCGAGTTCGGTGATATCGGACCGCTGGTCGATATGATGGAAAATACTCCGATCGCGAAACTGCAAGCGGCGGTGGTTGAGAAACACACTGCCGGCGCGGACCTCAAGACGTTGACTGCTGCGGCCGCGCTAGCCAACGCTCGCGCATTCGGTGGCCAAGATTACGACGGCTATCACACATTTATGGCGCTCGGTCCGGCACTGGAGATGGCTCGCGAACTACCTGCACAACAGAAACTCTTGCCGCTGCTGAAAGTTTTCTACCGCAATACCAATCGCATCCAAACAACCGGCACCAATGAAAAGGAAGTGCTGCGTCGTATCGAAGCGGCTCAGCGTTCGGGCGTCAAGCCAGACGGAAACATGTTGCAGCAAGCAACCCGCGGCGCGGACTTCGATCATGCCGAGGAATTGTTCGCAGTTCTAGCCAGCGCTACTCCCAACGAAGCCTACAACCATTTGCAATTCGCCATTCAAGACGAAGTGGACGTGCATCGTACCGTATTGGCATGGCGCAGTTGGATGATGTTGGATGTCACCGGCAAACAACACGCTCATACGTTGCTACGCCAATCGTTGCGCTATTGTGTGGATGCGGAACAGCGCCGCATCAAGAACAATTCGTCCGCATCGGCGATTCGCGATTTGCTGCCCAAGTTGTTGACCGAGTTTGGACTCGAGGGCCGAACACTGGGGAGCCAAGAGCTAAGTGACGCGGCGCTGAATGAACTGACTCAAGTTATCTTCAGTGAAGATCGCGCGCAAGCGGCTCGAGCCGTTGCCGAAGCACTCGCCGATGGCGTAGCAGCGGATGCCATTGGTGAGGCTCTATCCCTAGCCGCCAATCGTCTGTTGTTGCACGATCCAGGCATGCTCGCCAAGTATGCATCTCCCGCCAAGCCAACTGGCAGCGTCCACGGCGCCAGCGTCGGTGTCCACGCCATGGATTCGGCGAACGCATGGCGAAATATTGCCAAGGTCAGCAACCACCGCAATCAAGTTGCCAGCTTGATCGTCGGTGCGTTCCACACGGCAGGTCAAACGAGAAACGTTGGCCCCAATCCGATCGGTTACGCCGCTCAAGCGGAACAATTGCGATCCACGGACTCGACAGCCTTGATCGCTGAACTGACCGGTGCAGTACGCTCCGGCAGCCAACTACGCGCATGCGCCGCGGTATACGAACTCCATCGCAAACAAGCGCCTGCCGAATCCGTTTTCACCGCGCTGCTACCATTCGCCGTCAGCGAAGACGGCGCGCTGCACGCAGAAAAATTCTATCGCACCGTGCGAGAAGAGTTTGTGAAGACGCGACCTTCGCTGCGTTGGAATCACCTGATCGCACTTGCGCGAGTTACCGCCAGCGAATTTGGAAATCCAGCACCCGGTCAAGAGGAAGCTCGCAAACTGCTTGGCATCGCTTAGTGGTCCGTTTCACAGATAACGTCGCGGTTGGAATGGAGTTTTGGTAAAAGCGGGAACCGGCGTTCACGAGACGGAAGTGGACGTATAGCACTCGCATCAAGATTTGGAAAAAATTCAATCGTCAGTGCTATATTTGTCATCAACCACTTGAAAATTGTACGGGAGACTATAATGCATCTTGACCACCGAAAGCCGATTTCAAAGGGTGGCTTAGATAATGAGGAGAACTTGGCAGCGTGCTGTGTTAAATGCAACCTGGAAAAGCATGATTATGATGAGCCAAGCTTGTACTCCAATCTAGATGTGCGGTCGGGCAAGAGCATGGCATGAACACGGTCATCGAGTCTTATGTTTGACCTTCGACTCGATGAGCATAGTTTTTGAAGCCCGCAGATGGTGGCGGCTCAGGTACCGGCAGCGTTCGTCGAAATGAGACGTTATGACTGGACACGACATGCATACGCTCTCGATGATCGCTCTGCTCGCCTCGGCTTCGACCGTCGCCATCTATGATATTCGCGAACTATTCGTGGCTTGGTACTCGGATGTCGCGCCACCTGTTTCAACATCGAACTTCGCACTTGCTTTCACTCAGGTAACACTGTGCATTGCGGTTGTTCTCATTGTATCCGTCAGGCTGGCCTTTTTCCGTTGACCGAAATGCCTAATGCTAACAGCATCAGTGACCGCAGATTGATAGTGCCAGACCCAGAATTGAGTAGGCAAGCGATTGACGTAATTGGATTCACGCCAGCATTCATATCAAATTGGCACGCTTACGCAGCCACCATTCCAGCGTGAGTAGGCAGACAATTGCTGTGAACCAACCATAACTGTGCCACAGCGCATAGTCGGTCTCGATCAGCTTGCCGCCACTGAGCGGTGCTAATTGGTCTGCCAATTCATGAGCGCGATCTTCATCAAGGTATATCCCGCCTGTCGATTCGGCGAGCTTCCTCAGCAAAGGCGCGTTCTTGGCTAGATTGGACAGCTCTTTACTTTCAGGTTCCAAAACATCGAATCGCGTGGTCACATCCAAGGCTGTTTCGCTGAAGCCCGGTGCCCTAACGCGCACTTGATAGCTGGCGACGTCGAGATTCTCGCTACGTCCTCGAAAAACACCGGGAACCTGCGGGTCTGCGGTCAGAGCCACTGTCGAGACGATTCGTTCGGTATCGCTGATGGCCGCCTCAATCGAACGCTCCAGCGATGGCTTGCCATCGTGATCACGCAGTCGGGCTCGGATCTCGACATTCTCTCCAACTCGATAATTGGACTTCCCAGAATCCAGCGACAAATACTCGCCGTGCACGGCCATCGGTAACCGCATCACCCAACGACCAATTTGATTCCATAATCGGCTATACACAGCATCGGCAATCCGAAATCGCCATCGCCATGTCTCGTCTGTGGCGGAGTAAAAAACGCGACCGGCACCAAATTGACGCGTCGCGAACAACGGGATGCGCTCAATGCCATCGGTCAACTCAGCCAGTGTTTCGGCTCCAGGCAACACACGCACTCGCGAGGCAAATTGTAACGGTGGCAATTCCCTCCAAGCCGTTTCATTTTCTAGCCTTGCTCCCACAATTTGAAACACTCCTAGTTGAGCACCTGCTTGAGTCAACCCGGGAACCAACCCCAGCCGGCTGGCGGCTGCAGGTATTGCCCACTCGACCGGTAACATGCTCTGCAGTGGGCGAAACGCTTCGCCGCGCAAGTACTCTCGAGCGCCATCGATCACGATAACACCGCCTCCCGATAACTCGACAAACTCCTTAATCCACTGTTGTTCAGTCGGGCTCAACCACCCTGGTGGTAATTCACCCAAGATAATCACGTCGTACTCAAACAGATCCTTAGCCGATGCCGGAAAGATAGGCCGATTCAATCGCGCTGCATTTATCGGTGAATCGCTCGGTTCCGCGATGTGGGTATCAACCATCCACGTCGGGTCGCGCTCGAAAGTGTTTTTCAAATATCGAGTTTCCCATCGGCTGCGACCATCGAGAATCAACATTTTGACTCGCTGAGTAACAGCCGTAACGTACAGCTTGCTGGTGTTGTTCGCCACATCCGCTTCTCCATCGACGGCGCCCACCTCGACATCAAACTCCAGCGGAATTGCAGAATAGCTGACCGAATCGGTTAAGGTCTTTTTCTGTTGAGCGATCAGCTTCTCCAATGGAAACGAAAACACAAAGTTTCGCGGTCCAGAATTTTCGGTAGAGAAGCGACGTTCCCACACGACTTCACCCTGAAATTTGATGGCGATGCTTCCCACGAGATTCGCACGCGCACGGTCTTTCAGCGTAATCGTTCCTCGCAGTGTGTCGGTGTGAAATAGTCGCTCGGGAGCTTCGAGCGATTCGATCGCCAAGTCCTCGGGTTCGATCGGCGAACCGAATCCGACAGCAAAAATTCGTTCCCCTTGCTCCTTGGCACGGTCGGCGATTTCAACCGGCGAATTGCCCAGATTGTGTTGACCATCGGACAGCAACACGATCGCCGACCTGCGCTGGCGTGAGGCCGTTTGATTGTCGCGCTTATGATCGGCAGGTTGATACATTGAGGATGTTACCCGCAACGTGGCGTCAATAGCGCTGGCCAGGTCGGTTGCTCGGCCAAACGACTTCGGCGACCATGCGTCCAGGGACTGAGGCAAATCAGCGGATTCGCGCACGTTCGATTCCCACAGCAACTCGTGCTGGTCGCCGGCAAAGCGAATGACGCTAACTTCGAAACCACTTCTCAGTGATTCCAGCAAACCACCAGATCCCGCAAGCAACCGCTGAACCGCACGTTGATGGCGCGTGGAATGATCGAACTGATCCAAAACAGACTGAAATGGATCAACCGAACTGGTTTGCGACGAGCCAATCGATTGCTCTACCGAGGTTGAACTTGCACGTGCATCGAAAGAAACATTGGCAGGCAGCCAATTTAGGGACTGAGCGATTCTCAGTTTTTCCTCTTTGGCATATCTCGGATCGCTGATGGCCATGCTTTGCGATGAGTCCAGCAAGATGACCACGCGACCAGGTTCACCTTGCAGAAATCGCTGGCGAATCACTGGACCGGCAAGAACCAATACGCAAAGCGCGACGGCCGAGCAGCGCAGCAACGGCAAAAACCAAGCCATCCTTCCACTCAGCGCTCGCGTCTCCTTGCGATAGAACCACCAACAGACAAGCGCGCATGTGAAAGCCACTAACGAACTGGTCAGCAATGATAAATCGCCCAAGAAGCGCAGCGTGGTCATGCGGTTGTCCGAGCTTGACGTTGTTGAATGATCAATTCGGTAAACAGCAAGACAACCACCAAAATCAGCAAATAGGGCCAGATCTCTTTTCCATTGCGGCGCTGCCTCTCAGTTTGCAGGAACTCACTCGCGGTTGACACGACCTCGGCACCCAGCAACTCGGCAATCTTTTCCAACCGCTCGCGCGGCAACCGTTCCAAATTCGATTCGTCTGGAACGTTTGCCGCCACCAAGTATTCCACTTTGGTCGCCGATGCCGCCGTGGAACCAAACTCGAATGTGTATACTCCAGGAACTCGCGCGGCAGGATACTTAATCCAGTCCGCTGACGCCTCGCGAATAATATCCAAATGCTGCCGCAATCCGGTTGGCGTCACGATCACGGCATTGTGGAAAGTAACACGTCCGCTCTTTGTCGTTTCGTTTTTTTTCGCGGTTGTCGTTTTGGAATTAATTTCCTGGCGAGCTACATCGCTCAGTCGCACGACAAAGTCTTGTCCCGTCTCAACACGATGCGCTTCAGCTACAGAAAAAGTTGAGACCAATACCAATTGCTGAATGAGAGGCAAGAACATTGGCCGCGACACGAGATTCGACGACTGATCATTCAGTTCGCAAGCAAATTGGATGACGGTCCCGTGTCCAATTTTGCGTTCGGTGATCAAGGGATCGCCATTGTCCAACGACACCAGAACCGTCGGTGGACTGGCCGAGTTCATGGTCCCAGTTGCCGATCGCTTCGGGGAAGAGTCCGTAGTCGTTACTAATGGTTCCAGCCGCAGCCAGCGAAAGAACTCCGCACTCGTCAGGTCACCATTTTCGCGTTCATTGAATAATCCCAGCGCTGGGTGCGAGTATATTTGACGGCTGACGCGCTGCCCCAGATTGATTTCGTTTGCCGGGCCAATTTTGTTCTCTACAGTTGTGGGCGCTCCAAAACGAAACGGCAGAATTGCGTTGTCTGAGCCCAATTGGCTGTTGCACCAGGCGACTTGTTGTTGGTCCCCAGGGAAAATCAACAGCGTCCCGCCGCCAACCACGTACGGCCTCAGCCAGTCAGCCAGCGCTGGATTGAGGTTGGTCATATCGCCCAGCAGAACTGCCGTGAATGGTTCTAATGCCTCCGAACTGACTGAACTGGGCTCCAGAAAACTGACCTGGACAAGATCGCGCCCGGCAGTACGCCCACTGGCAAATGGAGCGAGTGCGAAGCGCAAATATTCTTCTTCAATAGCGCCCTTGGCTGGCGAGCTGAGTTGGTCGGCGATAACAAGTACCTTGATTTGATCCACGACGCGAACAGGAAAATGTGCCGCGTCATCGGCTCGGATCGACGCCGCATCCGCAACTTTGAAAGAAACGACGTGCGATCCAACAGAATCAAACTGACACGAAACCGAGACCTGAGTTTGGGACTGGCGATCGATATCTACGAATTTAGTGGACAGTTCTTGGTGATCGGCTGAGATTGCCACGGGCAACTTTGTGATGACGCTGGAGCTGTGGTTGCGGATACTGGTAGTGATGTCGATCGACTGGCCGACACCGATCACTGCAGTCTCTTGCGACATGCAGGCAACGGACAAGTTGCCAGCCGCTTGCGTGGACATCGGCAATAGCACCACCTGTGGCGCTATCGGCATCGACTTGTACCGCTCGCCGATCGTCAGCAACGTACTGTCAAGCACATCCTCCCACTGCGATTGTTGAAAGTCGCTGACCAAGACGATGAGGCGACGCGGCTGGTTGGCTTGCCCGTTGGCCGTGGCCGCAGCACTCAACGAATCGACCATGCGACAGGCACCGGCACCACCTGGAATCGAGTTGAGAAAGCCACTAGCCGCTGGCCAATCGACTGAACCACCTCCAGTAATGTTCACCGGCGCGGCACCGATGGTAAAGATAGAATGTTGAGTGCCCGCGCCCATGCCGGTGATGATCTTGCGAATTTCAGTTAGCGATTGTTCGAGCCCAGTCCGCGAAGAAGCTTGACCGTCAACCAAAGCCGGGGCGTGCATCGAATAGCTGTCATCGACTAACCAAACCACGTTCGCTCGATCTTGCGAACCAGGCGATTTCCAGACAGTCAAGACGGGCCGCGCCAAACAAAGTGCCAAGGTGATTGGGATCATGCACCGCACCAGCAACAACAGCAGGCTATGCCACTGAATTCGGCGAGCGTTAGTTTCAACGGCGGATTCGATCCAGTGCATCGCACCCCAATCGATGACCTTTAATCGAGATCGCGACAGCAGATGAATTATCAGCGGAATTAGACAAGCCGCTGTGCCGGCAGCCAACGATACGTTCAAGAAAGTCACTTCGCTCGTCCTCGCGCGCCGAGATAAGACGACAGAACTTGCGATGGTGATTGGTCGGTCGTGCAAGGAACTAAGTCGACATGCAATCGCGCGCAACCAGCCGACAACTCATTTTTGAAGGCGGTGACTTTTTCCAGATAATCGTCTCGCAATCGCTTCGCATCCACCAAACGATTCCGGGCAGGCTGCTCCAGCGAGCGAAACTGAGTCTTATCGCGAAACGGAAAATCCAATTCGTCCTGATCGGATACTTGAAATAACAACACCTCGTTTCTAGCGTGGCGAAAGAATGTCAACGTCTTGAGCAGACTCGTGACGTCATCAAAACAGTCCGAGATCAAAACCAACAGTCCTCGTCGATCCAATTTGGGATGCATCTCGGTCAGCACACTGGCCAGCGAAGTTTCGCCACCTGCCCGCGAGCTCGCGAAACATTCGAGCAAGTTGTGCAGATGAGTTGGCTTGCTGCGAGCTGGCACGAACCGGCGCACCGAAGTATCGAAGGTAACCGCGCCCACCGCATCCTGCTGGCCGATTAACATAGTTGCCAGACAAGCGGCTAGGCGAACGCTGAATTCGTGTTTCGACACGCCAGCCGATCGCGAGCCTGCATAGGCCATGGAACCGCTTTGGTCGACCAGCAGTATACAGCGAAGATTCGTTTCCTCTTCATATTGCCGAATGTACAGCCGATCCGTCTTGGCATACAGTTTCCAGTCCAACGATCGCACTTCGTCACCACGCACATATGGCCGATGCTCCTTGAATTCGATGCTGAATCCTTTGTGCGGCGAACTGTGCATACCGACCGTCAAGCCGTCGACTACTTCGCGAGCGAGCAATTGAAGTTTGGCGACTCGCTCGCGGTCACGAACATCGAGCAATTGGGATGGAGTCGGCATGGGAAGGGAACTCTACACGAGCTTTGCGGCAGGGCGTGGCAATTCTTTCAATGCGCGATGGATGATATCGTCCGCGCTCAACCCTTCAGCTTCGGCGGAGAATGTCGGCACCAATCGATGCCGCAACACGGGCAAAGCTAGCGCTTCGATATCGTCGATCGTAACGTGGTACCTGCCCAGCAACAAAGCGCGTGCTTTGGCAGCCAATACGATTTGCTGGCAAGCGCGCGGGCCCGGTCCCCATTCCACTAGCTGAGCAACCCAGCCTGCCGAGTTATCTTCGCCCGGTCGCAACGATCGCACCAAATCGAGTACCATCAACTTGACATGCGTTGGCAACGGAACCTGGCGCACGGTCGTCTGAAACTCCACAATCTCTGCGCCTGTTACCACTGGTTCCAAGCGCGATTCGAACGTCGACGTTGTGCGATCGATGATCTCAGATTCGTCGTCGCGCGATGGGTAATTCACCACGACGTGAAACACAAACCGATCGCGCTGCGCTTCGGGCAAAGGATAAGTCCCTTCTTGCTCGATCGGATTCTGCGTCGCCAGAACAAAAAAAGGCTCGGCCAGTTGATAGGTCTTGCCACCGACGGTCACTTCGTGCTCTTGCATCGCCTCCAACAGTGCCGCTTGTGTTTTGGGCGGAGTACGATTTATTTCATCGGCCAGCAGTAGTTGAGTAAAAACCGGTCCGCGCTCGAACACCAATTGCCTGCGCCCGCTGTCCGCGGACTCTTGAATGATATCCGTTCCCGTAATATCTGCTGGCATGAGGTCCGGCGTGAACTGAATGCGATGGAAAGTCAAATCCATCGACTGTGCCAACGAGCGAACCATCAGCGTCTTAGCCAGCCCCGGCACACCTTCAAGCAAGCAATGCCCCCGCGCCAACAATGCGATCAACAATTGGTCGATCACTTCATCTTGGCCAACCACCACTTTAGCGACCTGCCGTTTGATTCGCGCGCAAGCATCCTTGAGTCGTTCAGCTCGCTGCATGTCAGGGTCAATCAACTGTCCAGGCCGTTCCACCACAAAAATTCTCCACTCACAACAAGTTCAATCTCAAGAGTATAGCTACCCAAACCAAGCTTGTCCCCGCAACCAGCCGCCTAATTCGTTGCGCTAAGAATTTCCAATTGCAGCCGCACTTGAAGCAAAGTTAAAACCGTTGTGTTTGGCTCTTCGCTCGCTCGACCAGCCGCTATAGAACGCAAGGAACACAAAACCAGCTTCGACAATCTACAAGCAGTGCAACCGTTCGCGAATACTACCTCAATTGCTTTGCAGTTGCTTTGTGCTCTCTGTGCTTTTTCGCGGCAAGGATTGTTAGATTACACTGATCGAGCCCTGCAATTCCCGACGCGCATGCCAGTGCGTCGGTCCCGGCACGCACTCGCTTGCGCATCGGGCTTGGTAGTTCAGAGCGCTGAATGTCAAGTTTGATCAGTATAGGTCGCGTCTTACCAGGGTTCCGTAGCCGGGGACGGCGCGAAGAGTTGGTTTGACTTCGGTGTTATCGAGCAAGTGCTCCCGCAAAATAGCTACTTTCTGCTCAGGTGTAAAAAACTTACGTGCTGACATTTGGCGATACCCTTTCTGGAACCGCTAAACTCTAGAGATTCACTCCAGCCGCCTAATTTGTGGCGCCATGAGTTTCCATGTCCAGCCTCATTCGAAAGCAAAGCTAAATCCACAGTGTTTGGCTCTTCGCTGCTCGGCATTGGTGGAGTTGGCGGTTAGCCTGAAGTCCAGTTAAGATTTGGAAGGAACGAGCGAAAAGAAGGCAGACCTTGCAAAGTTCGCTACAGTACGCAATCGGTGTGTCCTGCAAGAAAAGAATGCACTGTATTTCGATACGACGAATAGAACGATTTGTCCGTGAGGAATCCGAATGGCTACAGTCAATGAAACTTCACTCCATACGCTCGACGACCTAATGAATCGGCTGGGGCATATCCCGTTAAGTCGCATCCGCTTGCGCCCGCCTTTGGGTACGGCGACTGAACGCGACGTGTTGGATATTGCAGTGCGCGAACATCGCATGTGCGAATTAGTCGATGGCGTATTGGTGGAGAAAGCGATGGGTTATGGCGAATCGATACTAGCAATTTTTATTGCCCGCATGCTAGGAAACTTCGTTGCGCCGCAGAATCTTGGGTATGTGACGGGCGAGCAAGGCATGATGCGATTGTTCCCAGGCTTGGTCCGCATTCCCGATGTAGCGTTCGCGTCCTGGAATCGTTTTCCCCAGCGACGTTGGACCGGCGAGCCAATCCCGGATCTGGTTCCCGACTTAGCCATCGAAGTGTTGAGCGAATCGAACACGCCTGCAGAAATGAACATCAAGGTCGGCGAATATTTTTCCGCTGGAGTGCATCTTGTATGGCTGATCGATCCCAGCTCTCGGACTGCCACCGTTTTTCATTCGGCAGAGCACTCCACAAAATTGCAGGAGAGAGACTCGTTAGACGGCGGTACCGTCCTCTGCGGTTTCACTCTTTCGCTTGGAGATCTATTCGCTGAACTTGACCGCCATGGATAGGCACTGATCCGAGTGACCTTCATGCCGTCGCCAATGTTTGTTGGCGATCATGAGGTACTACTTGCAGCATTCCAAGTTCTCGCGATCTGTTTTTTCGCGTTGTGGCCGTCAACTTCTTTGACAACTGGCGTTGTTCTATAATGCCCCGCTGGAATTCACTGTGACTTGTTGCTTGTTATTCGGTTAATTTTTCCCACAGCAACTTGATGAGGTTCAGCATGATCGGAACAGAAAATTGGCGGCCGCAGAGTCGCGCGGGCGGGGTGGCTCTGGCGGTGTTCAGCTTGTTGGCGACAGCGGTTATGGCGGACACGCCTACAACTGGTCCGGACACGGAAAAGCGATTTCCGCCGCTCAAGGTTCCGGATGGTTTTCGCGCTACGTTGTTCGCTTGCGATCCATTGGTCGAATATCCGTCGGTGATCGCGTTGGGACCCTCGGCAGGTTCGTTATTGGTCGCTTACGACTATATGACTGGATTGGGTATCGAAATCGTTCGCCGCGACCAAGTCCGTGTGGTGCGTGATTCGAATGGTGATGGCTATGCCGACACGACGACTGTTTATGCGGATGGCTTTAATTCGATCCAAGGTTTGGCGTTTCACGATGGCGCTGTGTACGTCATGCATGCTCCGTTTCTGACCAAGCTGCGCGATCGAGATGGGGACGATGTAGCAGAAGAGCGGATCGAGCTGTTGAGTGGACTGGGTTTGCCGCCCGAGGAAAATTCGAATCGGCTTCACTGTGCGAACGGAGTCGTGGTCGGGCACGACGGCTGGCTGTACCTGGCGCTGGGTGATCGCGGATGCGACGTTCGGCGACCGGAAGGAGACCGATTGCTGGTGCAGGAAGGGAGCATACTGCGATGTCGTTCGGATGGGCGCGATCTGCATGTTTTTTCACACGGCTTGCGCAACATCTATGACGTCGCGCTCGACGAGGAATTGAACGTCTTCGTACGCGACAACGAGAACGATGGCGGCGATTATATGATTCGCGTGTGTCATTGTTTTCACGGTTCCGACCACGGATATCCCTATCTCTATCGAGATCGACCCACCGAAGCGATGCCGCCGCTGGCCGATTTGGGACGCGGTTCGTCTGCGGGCGGAGTCGCTTATCTAGAGACCGCATTTCCCGCGGAGTATCGCGACAGCCTGTACTTTTGCGAATGGGGGCGAGCCGTGGTACGCTATCCGAAGCAGGCGTCTCAGAGCGGCTTTGCCCCAATGCACGAAATCGACTTTGCAGTCGGAGCGCCCGATGATCCGTATGGATTCAAGCCGACTGATCTGGTCGTGGATCGAGACGGATCTCTGTTGATTTCCGACTGGTGCGATGGCCAGCGCCCCAAACGTGGACGTGCTCGCATCTATCGAGTCACTTCGCTGGCTTCGAAAGACCAAGTCAACAATTCGTTGCTCAATTTTGCCGCTGCTGCTGAATTTCACGAATTGGTGAATGGCTTGAACTCGAATCGCTATCACGTGCGAGTGGCGGCTCAATTGGCGATCGAGAACCACGGTCGCGATGGTGCGCAATCGCTGTTGCAAGCACTACGGTCTGGGCAAGTCGACGTATTGGGCCGATTGCATACTGTTTGGATACTGGCACACCAGCTCGGCGATCAAGCAATCGACGTACTGTTTGAGATGGCCGAACACGACTTGGAGACGCGCGTTCGCGTTCAAGCGATTCGCGCGATCACCGATTTGTCGGATCCGATTCTTGCCAGCCATCGGATCGATGCCGGTCGCGGTGATGAACAAATGTGCCGCCGTCTAGCTCGGCTGGCCAATCAAGCTGAACCAAGAATTCAGCTTGAAGTTATTGTCGCTCAGGGCCGGTTGCGGTGGTCGGAAGCACCGGCATGGATGGGTCCCCATTGCAACCTGAGCGATCCAGCACTGATGCACGCGGCTATGATCATGCTCCGTCGCTGTGGAAATTGGTCCGGCGCATTGGATCTGCTGGACGAGCCAGCGGAGGTCGAGTTGCCGAATCGAGCCACGCTTCGCACTTTGGCCCTGCGCGCACTTGCTACTCAAGCCACTCCCCAGATCGCCGACGGGCTGCACAAGCGACTGCAACGGGAATCCGATCCACAGCGTCGTTGTGAGTACATCGATTTGCTCGCCCGCATTTATAAACAGCCTGCCGAGTGGGACTATTGGGGCTTTCGACCTGGGCCGCGACCGGCCAATACGATCGCTTGGGAAAAAAGTCAAGCGATTGAAACGGCACTCGGCAATTCCCTGAGCGACCCGGATTTGGACGTTAGAGTAAACACCGTGCGGCACATGCTTCGAGAGGAAATTCCGATTCCACTGGATTCGCTGGCGAGTTGGCTGCGCGACCAGACGCGCCCCGAGGGCGTTGCGGCAATACTCGACGCACTGAATGCTCGACCGGTCGCGGAAGTCCGCGGTGTGTTGGAAGGAATTATCCGAAATCGATCGCTACTGGCAGAACATCGTCTGCGGGCGCTGGCAAAATTCGTAGCTGATCTCGATGAACTTTCTGGACAACGCCTGATTGAAATTGGCGCGGGGCTCGAAGATGGTCCAGTGCTCGCGGAGGTGCTGCGCGAATTCGGTCGACAGCCTAAGTTACATGCGACTGCTGCGTCGTCTTTAATAACGCGGTTGGATTCTCGCGATGCCGACGTGCGCGCAGCGGCGGCAGAATCACTCGTAAGTCTAGAATCCACCGATGCTGCACCACACGTTATCCGATTGATGCGAGACTCGGATATCCGAGTGCGCCGAGCGGCAGCCAACTTGTGTGGCAAACTGAATGTGCGTGACGGTGCCGACTTGCTGCTGGCCATGGCTAGTGAATCGGACCTGCCAATGCGGAGCGCGAGCCTCGAGTCGTTGAGGAAACTTACCGACTCTCGTGCGCTTCCGATTGCGCTCGAAGCACTACGGTTCGAGGAAGCGCAGATCGCGGCGCTGTCGTATTTGGCCGACCTGGGAGACCCACAACAACTCGAACCTGTCGCATCGTTGGGGAACAAGAGTCGATCGACGGAAGTACTGACCGCCGTAGTTCGGACGTTTGCTAGTTGGCAGCGAAAGATATCGTCAGCGTCGGAACATTGGCACAGAATCGAGCGTGCGATTTCCGTGCTTCAGGGAAACAACGGTGTGGTTTTGCGCTGGCAAGTTTGTGGCCCCATGGACTCCACGACCGCGGAGAAGAACCTCAGTAAGTTAGTTCCAACCAGGCCAACGCAAGCCGAGTCAATTCTAGGCGAGCAGTGGCAAGTGAAACTTGCGGAGGGAATCGATGCAAGCGTTCGCTTGTCTTCAATCGAGTCAAAGTCAAGCGATCGAGTTTGGCTAGCGACTGCCGACATTGAGCTGGCTGAATCACAAGAAGTGGAATTCTTGGCGTCAGCCAGCGGAAAGCTGGCGGCTTGGTTAAACGGCAATTCGATTTTCACGCGCGATACTGTGGCCGCTTACAAAGTCGATTCCGATCGTTTTGACGCAACTCTGTCGAAAGGTATCAATCGATTGGCGGTCCGCATCGATGGCGACGGCGATGAGACGAAATATCAGATGCGATTTCGCCGCAAGAGTTCGCAGGCTGACCACGAACGATTGACTCAGTTGGTGCTTGCCGGGCGCGGGAACGTGCAACGTGGACAGGAGCTGTTTCTGAACACGGAGAAATCGCTGTGCGGAAAATGTCATCGCATTTCGGAGCAAGGTAGTCGGATCGGCCCCGATCTGACAGCCATTGGGAATCGCTTTTCACGAGTTCATCTGGTTGAATCGATCTTGGAACCCAGCCGTACGGTCGCCCCCAGTTATGAAACTTGGCTCTTGTTGCTCGACACCGGTCAAGTATTAACAGGGGTCAAATTAAGCGAGTCAGCCACACATATCACATTGAGCGACAATCAGGGCAAGACGCACGAAGTCGCTAAATTGACAATCGAAGAAAGCCGCATCCAGCCAACGAGTATTATGCCCGACGATGTATATCGCCGCCTGACCAACACAGAATTTGTCGATCTCGTGGAGTTCCTTATGTCGCTCACCAAGACACCAGCGAAGTAACGTCGAGAAAACTTGCAGCCTTTTAGACCTCACATTTCTAACCTCATGTAATGAGTTGATTAAACTGTTTCGCATTTAACCCCAATACCGTTCACCAAACGTGGGATAAGCTTCCAGCTTGTCAACCTGTAGCGGAGTTTCGCCATTGCTTGCACAAGATATTGACAAGCTGGAAGCTTATCCCACGTTCGTTGAACGGTATTGCATTTAACCCACAGAGAGATCAAGCATGTTCGCATCGCAAAATACCTTACGTATCACCTACCGAATTTTACTCGTTTCATTGGTCGCAATCTTAATCGAAGCAAAACCAATTTTGGCTCAAGGCAAGACGGAAACTGCAGCGTTCAAAGTCACTTATCATGAAGACTTGGTTTACGGGCGAGTGCATGGAGCAGGATTGTTGGCGGATGTCGCTTATCCAGAATCACGAGAGTTGTTGCCAGCAATAATCTCCGTGCATGGCGGACGTTGGCGAGGAGGTCATAAACAAGACGGCTCAACGATCAAGGTCAAGCAGTGGGCTGAGTTCGGATTCTTTGCGATGTCGATAGATTATCGATTGGTCGGATGCACTCCGGCACCAGCATGTTATCAGGATCTGCAATGCGCCATTCGGTTCGTACACGCCAATGCGGAAAAATATCGCATCGATGCGTCGAAGATTTTTCTCATCGGCCAGTCGGCCGGCGGCCACATGGTTTCACTGGCCGCGACACTGGGCGATGGACCGTTTCCGCGAACCGGCGGATGGGAGAAATCGAGCAATGAATTCCGCGCTGTGATCAGCGTGGCCGCAAATTACGAGTTGACGACGCTCAGTTGGGGCGACATCTGGACTCCAGCAAGCGAAGATCCGATCCAAGCTCGCAAGTTCGCTTCTCCGGTGAACCACGTCAAGAAGAACATGAAACCGATCCTGATTTTGCACTCGGACAACGATCGATCAGTTCCGATCGACAATGCGCTCGGGATGATCGAAGCATTAAAGAAAATTGATGCTCCGCACGTGTTTCATCGCTATCCCGAAATGGGCCACATGGGCATCAACGACGAAGTCATCGCACGGTCACTGGAATTCATCAAGCAACAATCGAACTCCAAACCATAAATCCTAGAAATACAGGCCCGAAGATTCCTAGAAATAATACAAGCCCGAAGCGCCAGCGAGTGAATTGGAGCAAGTCAGTCGCTCGCTGGCGCTCTGGCGCTTCGGGCTTGTTTTGCGCACCAATGTCGCGAGTTGCCTCACGCTTCCCAACTGCGTAGTTTCTCTGTCAACTGTTGCATCTCATTGCGTCTCTTTTCAAAAAGGCCGAACAGTATCAGGATGGCAATGCCGAGTGTGATACCCAGCGCCCACCAGGGCCAGGTGTGGCCGAGGCTTTGTTGGGCGTGAGCAACCATCGCAGTGGTCGACACCAGCAAAAACACGAATCCAAAGTAGATGAACGAGCGCGTCTGCAGGCTGATTCCCATGAACACCGCCAGTACACTGAGAACCGTCAGCAGCATGGGCGGCCAGAGGCTTTCGCCAATGCCCGCTAGCAGTATCTCGCTGGTCGAACTCAGAAAAATTGCGCCAAGTGCTGCATAGCGTATCCAGGTCATCGTCTGAGCCGACAATTCCCGCCGATGGAAATAGCTGGCAATCAAGACGCTTGCGGCCGGAGGAATTATCCACAATTGTGGATGCCGCAAGAAATCCAACGACGGATATCGATGCCAGAACAGAAACATCGCTACGTTCACGAGCGCCATCCCGGCAACCGCCAGCTTTCGGGAACCATCGGCGGCAGCCATCATGAAATAAAAGACTGCGCCTAAGGTTAATACAAGATCCGATCGAGCCGATGAGCCTACCACGAACACTCCGATCGCAGCCACGATCGGCAGCAGCAGACTGGTACGGGCCATTGGGTCGCCAAGCACGTCGAGATTTTTCAGCGAAAGCAGCTTAGCGATCGCCGAGCCTGCAAGCGCCACTGCCAAAATGATCAGCGGCCAATACTGCTTCAACGGCAAATCGAACCACTGCGGAAACACCACGTATAGTCCAATCGCCGCTAAACCGGCAATGGCTTCTGCGAAGTAGACGTAATTCGATCGCCATTGATCTGGGAATTCTGCGATATTCCACGAGTTGCGCAGCGCTTGAACGACCAGCACAGCTACAGTTGCGGTTTGTGCTAATGCCAAACAGATCGCGTCGAATCCCGCCGATGCCAGTCCCGTCTCGGGAGCCACCTGTTGCCATGCCAGCCACGTTGCACACAGCCCCGTCACTACGCCACCGGCAAGCATCACCGGCCAAGACTGCTTGACCGCTAACGTCCAATCATGAATTGTCGGGCGCGCGTGGTAAGCGACAAGTATGATGGATGCTATGTAAAGCACGCACGAAGCGCGCATCGATCGCAAAGTCGCCAGCAGCATCGTGTCCATCTGCGGCAAGCTGCTCCAAGTTAGCAGTATCGCAAACCAACACAGGATGCCGATCGCCCAGCACCTCGCTCGACGCGATCGTAGCGAATTCTCAGCAACAGCAGCGGAACTGGCCGCGAGCAATCCGACGCCGCTCATGAAGACGGCCAGCGCTACAATACGTAGTGCATTGGAATCGGTTGACAACAAGGCAAATGGAATCGAAACGATAACGACGGAACTGGCTGACGTTTCGACCAACTTGCCAAACAATCCCACGGCTTGTGCGCGATATTCGTCCGAGAAATACTGATCCATCAGTCTGACCTTCGATGTGCGACGTGAGCTCGCAGCACAATAAACTCGAACCGCTAAACCGGCCATCGCTGCATGAACGGCAACGGCCGACAGAATCAACGCCAGCCACGTAGCTTGAGTAAGATCGCCCGTAACACCGCTTGCCATCCACAATGGTGCTTGAAGAACTAACATCAAACTCGCGATATACGTTCGATTGCACGCTACCACCGGTGGTCGCAATGGCGACTGTACAACAAACGTGAGAATTCCAAACAAGATCCAAACGAATCCGAGCGGGCTGGCCAGCGTCAGGCTCGCTGCCGAAACAATAGAGTTCAGTTCGATGGTGTACGCTGTAGATGTTATGAGAAACCAAGCGAACAACGTTCCCCACGAAACGAGATCTTCAAAGGGTGCGCCACCTGCGATGGGAATGACGTGAGCCGTCGTGGCGGTTTCGCTGTTGGTAGATAGTACATCATACACTGAGAATCCAAGTACGATCGCAAGCGGAGCCATGCACATTAGGGTCAGGAACGTGCTCGTCGTGAGCGTAGTCGGCGCGAGCCATTGGCAGAATGCGGCAGTGGCAAAACAACTGAGGATTCCTGCAAGGAACTGATAGGACCGGCGATTGCGAAAGGCTGCTAACAGGAGTGAGCCCATCAACGCCATTGTTATGGAAAGCGCAAAGAGGCACGCATCGGGCGTCAAGTTCGCTCGCGGAGTATCCCAAAACCGCAGCGAAAGGGCAATCAGATAAATCACAAATGCAACGCAAACGACATCTGCGTCCACGCGTTTCCAGGCTGCCAGACCCGACCACGTCGCGCGGGTAAAGTACGGTAGACTAGCTACGGCACTAACAACCAGTGCAATCGTGCTGATCGCGAAAATTAGGCACTGTTCGGGCACGAACATGTTGGGCGTAGCATCGCTCAGCAGCTTGGCAAATATTTGTGCGATTGCCATTCCCAGCGACGCTTGGCCGACGATGCGCCAGACGCTGCCCCATTGGAGTCTTCCTTGCAAAACACAAATCACCCCAGCCAACGCAAGGCAGATCGCTTGCCAACCAAGGAGACTCGGTTCGTCCCAGCGCAGGAGCAATGGCATTGAAGCTGAGGCTGTTGCTGCACCGGTGATGCCAAGTGAGCGAATTGCGGTCGGTCTCGCCGTCGGCAAGACCAATTGGCCGTCGGTTTCATGCACGCCGGACCGGATTGATGAAAGCAGCAGCCTTGCACCGGTCACGATGGCGGCATGCGATAACATTGCTGCCACAACTCGCCACGGAATTTCCCACGTAGTCACCCCAAGCTCAAAAGCAACTGGATTGTTCGATCGAAGCAGAGTGGTACAGATGAGAAACAAAAGGCCGCTGCTCAAAAACATTGGAAGTCTATCCTGGCGAAAATGCCCGACGAGCAATCCGGCAAACGCACAGCAACCGAGAACTGCTAACGACAAACACATCGAATTCATGGCAGTGGTCGTGAAGGCTCCATAACCCGATACCAATATCGCCATGAAGCTAAGCAATCCAGCGGCCACGAACATCACCAACCAATGCGAAAGTGGCAGAGGCTCTGAAAATGAAAAGCTAGCGTGTGGTTTGCGTTCCGATTTTTCTCCGCCGACGTCAGTTTGCAGGCGTAGCCACCATCCACCTAGCCCCCAGGCAATGGCAAGCACCAAGAGGATTGCGCCAGTCAGTCCATGCGTCGCAACGCTCAACAGCGCATCCATAGTCAATGGACCGCCGGCGAGATTTCCGCTGATACGATGTCCGATAAGTAACACGGCGCTCGACAGCCCCAGCGCGCTGACTGCCGTTAGCGACGGTTGTTTGAATAGGAGTGCCAAACCACCATTGGCCAGACCACCGAGCAACGCGATTCCAACTACGAGCTGCACACTATCCTTGGCGAAAAACGCAGCTGCAACGACGAAGACGCTACCCAGAATTAAGATGGCGGTAGACAGAACGTGCCACCAGGGAGTCGCATCGGGCCGATCTAGATCAACTGCGTCGCGCTCCGGCGACAATTCCTTCAGCGTGCCGATCCCGCAACCGATTGCACTGGTCAACAATCCAAGTCCGGCGATTGGAATCGAGTATGGCAGCAACGTATCAAACAGTTCGCGCGCTCGAAGGACCAACAATCCCATGGCGACGATCAGTGCAAACAATGTCGTGCCATAGAGCTTCAGTTGCGCGATCATCGCATGCGAACCCGCAGTTGCTTGTGCCGGCTGGAATCTGGACGAAACTCTCGGCAAAAGTACGTTGCGCACGACAACGTATGCGAGACCTATCAATGCTAGGCATCCAAACAATGACAACTGCATTGGATGCGTACTGTCGGCAACAGATCGATTGATAATGCCTAGGGCCAAGGAGCTGCCCATAATGCCCACAGTCCAAGTTATTGGCTGGCTAGGCAATAACTGTCGTGCGCCATAGTAAACCAGAGCACCACAGGCCCCACCGCCGACAATCATCAGCGCGATGAATCCAGGTTCTAGGATCGATGCGGAACCGCCGTGGTCGGCAAGCAGTGCGGTGGCTAAGAACGTGATCGGAATCAACAGCGATCCGATCAACAACAGTCCGCGTGAAGTCGAAGGAAGTTTCCAACGACCGAGCGTATAGAATCCTGCAAAATGAATGGCCGCTGTCGCCAAAAAGAAAATCACCGCCGAAAACATTGGAATGATCTGACTAAGTTGCCAGCGGAGGCTAAAGATCAGTCCCACAGCGCTACCGACGATTAGAACGCCGCTCAACAATTCGCCCCAGTGAATATTCTTCTCGTTGAGAAACTCCTGCAACATTTCGCCAACTGCTTTGCGACTCGCCTTCGCAAGCGGCGCAGTTGGGGCAAGTGGCTGCGTGGCATAGTCTTTCTCAAGCGCATGAATCGAATGGGACGGTTGGACCACGGGCGCCACAACCACTGGTGGCAGTTCCAGTGCGCCTTGATTGTCACGCAAACCGTGGACCGGCGATTCGTTGGCTGGCGCAACCAGATTCTTCGAAGCGTCCGTTGAAGTACCACTCAACGCTTCGATGCGTTCGCGTTTTGGCAACCGATTGGGAAGAAAAACCTTGGCTCGCCGCGCCGCCGTCTCGAGCTTGTCGCGTACGACGCAGTAGTCATCGTATTCGAGGAATGAACCTCGCGTCAGACGCTGTACGCACTCTTCCGCTTTCAGCGCGTCGTCGGACGGACTCTTCACCGGATCTCGGTCAGTCAGAACCGGCTCAGATTTTTTGAGTCCGAACACACTGCGGAGAAGATTTGCTCCGCATAGCCACATCCCGTGCCCAATGAGTGCAAAAAAAAACAAGCCAAACAGGGATGCGAGAAGACCTTCAATCATGATGACACCAAGTCCCTGGATCGAATTCGATTTTGGAATAGTGAATTAGATCCCATGGCCGCGCGCATAGTGTGCAATCCCGATAATATTGCCCAACTTTGCTGGTTCTATCGGGTCTAGATTTCGCGGTTAGAACGAGTATGTCGAATTCTACGCCAATGACGCTTCCCGCCGATTTCAGGTAGAGACTCACCAAGCGCGGGGACTTGAGCTGGCATGGCAAAGCTATGACTTTGCGCCGAAGCTACGCTTCTAGGTTGCATTCCCGAGATCCGGCTAATATTAGGGTGTCATTAGTTTCTAAAAAGAGCTTTAGGTGGCAAAATTCGATGCCAGAGCTTCACTCACTTCGTCGATACTCTTGATTGAGCCTGATTGCGCCGGCTGGATATTGGGCGGAATGCGAGCATTCACGGCAAGTGGAAAAAATACCGCACAGAGGTTGGAATTGAACTTGCGCTAGCAATTACTCAAGAATAGTGGGTAATACGGAGTGCTTTCGCGCACTTTGCAGGCAATTCGCGACTAGATTGGCTCCTTGCTGAGTAATTGTTCGGGATTTTGCTAAATTGTTGCTGCGCGCGGACGATGCGCATTATGAAATCGCACCCCTCGAAAGAGTTTGGTTAGAGATTTTGACGTTGCGACCATGGATGGTTACGGCAAAATTCAAAGGGACTTAGTTTCTCCACGGATGGACATATGGATTGCCAACAAACGTCTCACACTGTGTTGAGCTTGAGTAATTTCGTTTCAAAGGTCGCAATGAGGCCATCCGAAGAAACTCTCGATCTGACGCCCTATTTTGGTCGGCAGACGCGGATTCCTCCGCGCACTGATTTGATATCAGTTTTGCGGCATTGGAGCGCCGAACGTGGCAATGAAACAGCTTTCTACTTCGTTGATGGCCAAGATGGTCCCGAGCAATCATTGACGTTTGGCGAGCTGGACATCGCAGCGCGTCGGGTTGCTGGCTACCTGCAGCGATTGGGAGCGGCCGGCCAGCGGGTGTTGCTCCTTTACCCACCGGCGATCGATTTCGTCGTGGGATTTTTTGGTTGCCTCTATGCTGGCGCAACTGCCGTTCCAGCTTTTCCACCCAGAAAGAATCGCAAGGGCCAGCGCATCCACGGGATCGCCCGCGATTGCCAGTCACAATTGGCACTCACCAACGAACAAGTTCGCCAACAAATCGAGGGCGATAGTAACTGGGTCGAATGGGAATCGATATCGATCATCGCCACCGATTCGATGACCGATTGTCACGCAGACGCTTGGAAAGACCCGCATGTTTTACCTGACGATTTAGCAGTTCTACAATACACGTCGGGTTCTACTGGGCACCCCAAGGGAGTCATGCTGAAGCATGCCAACTTGGTTCGAAATACCGAGTTGATCATGGTGGCGTTCGATACACGACAAGACGCCGTGGGTATGAGCTGGTTACCGACTTACCACGACATGGGACTGGTAGGCGGAATTCTGATGCCTGTCTTTTTGGGGCGTCCGTGCGTGCTGATGAGCCCGATGACTTTTTTGCAGCAGCCGATACGTTGGTTTCGCGCAATTACTCGTTACGGCGGCACGATCACCGGCGCGCCGAATTTTGCCTATCAATTGTGCGTTGACAAAATCACGGACGACGAACTCGACGGAATCGATTTGAGCACCTGGTGTACGGCGTTTAATGGAGCGGAACCCGTCCGATCGTCCACGATTGAGCAATTCACGCAGAGGTTTTCCAGAGTTGGCTTCAATCAAAAGGCGTTCCTGCCTTGTTATGGAATGGCCGAGACAACTCTCATCGTTACCGGTGGCCCGCACGAGGTTGGGCCAATCATCAGATCGTTCGATGCCGCGTCGTTGGACTTGCAGAAGGTCACTCCGTGCGCCTCCGGAGGTGAAAATGCGCGAGCTTTAGTTGCATGTGGGCACGTGTTACCCGGTGAGAAGATCTACGTGGTTGAGCCAAAGTCTGCGAAGGTACTCGCTGAAAATGTCATCGGTGAAATCTGGGTGCAAAGCCCCAGCGTAGGCCAAGGTTATTGGGAAAAAGAAGAGGCAACTCGCGAGACTTTTCGAGCCTACACTGCGGCAGGCGAGGGGCCGTTTCTGAAGACGGGCGATCTTGGCTTCATTCACGATGGGCAATTATATATTGCTGGTCGCCTCAAAGACATGATTATTGTTCGAGGCGTAAATCGGTATCCTCAAGACATCGAGTTGACTGTCGAGCAGTCCAATGCCTCGATGCAAAGTGGGCTGGTGGCTGCCTTCGCGATCAACTCAGATGATCGAGAGCGGCTGATCGTCGCTGCCGAAGTGAATCGCAAGGTCGGCGATGACTGGAGCAAGGTTATCGACGATATTCGGCGCAGTGTTGCTCTGCAGCACGAGCTGCCGCCCGATGCGGTGTATCTGGTGCGATTCGGAACGCTGCCGCGAACTTCCAGCGGTAAGATCCAGCGACATGCTTGCAAACAACAATTTCTCGCAGGCTCTTTGACCATTGTCGCCAAATGGGCGTCGTGGGACGCCGAGCTGCCAGCCGAAGAACCGATGATCGCAGCCTCGACGTTGTCGACCACAACGGTGTCAGGTTCGACGAGTTCGACTGCTGACGAAGGCAAACTGCGCGGTGGCAAGCTGCAACTGGACCATGAAATTATCGACGTGGTCATGGATTCGGTTCGAGCGGTAGCTCAGGAACGCGCCAAGAATTTGGAATTGGACACCAATCTGTTGCTCGATCTGGGCCTGGATAGCTTGGAACGTATGCAGATCGCGCACGCTTTGGAGCAGACCTTCGGTGGTCGATTCCCAGAGCAAGTACTCCAGGAAATTGAGACGGTTCGCGAAGTGGCCACCGCCATCGAAAAGCATATTGGCAAGGCCAAATTGCGACGCGATCTAGTTCCGACCGAGACTGGGCTGACTGCCGACAAATTGCGCGAGATCGCGGCCGAAGATTACTGCTTTGACCAGTTGCCGGAATTCCGCAAACTAAAACGCATGATGGGCCAATTTGAATTGACTGGCGTTCCGAACCCGTATTTTTCGGTCCATCAGGGAATCACTCGCGATACGACGCGCATTGGCGGCCGCGAGCTGGTCAGCTTCGCCTCGTATAATTATCTGGGCATGAGTGGGGATCCCGAGGTCACGCAAGCGGTGATCGATGCTGTCAAGAAGTACGGCACCAGCGTCAGCGCTTCGCGATTGGTCAGCGGAGAAAAAGAGGTCCACGGTCAACTTGAGTCAGAGATCGCTCAGTGGGTTGGTACAGACGCTGCCGTAGTTATGGTCGGCGGTCACGCGACCAACGAAACCACCATCGGCCACTTGGTCGGTCCTGGCGATTTGATTGTGCATGATGCGCTGTCCCATAACAGCATCGTGCAAGGGGCGGTTCTCTCCGGTGCTCGGCGTCGACCGTTTCCACACAATGATTGGCAATCTTTGGAGACGATTCTCGAAGAGGTACGTTCGAGTTATCGCCGAGTATTGGTGATTCTCGAAGGCGTTTACAGTATGGACGGCGATTACCCCGACTTGCCAAAGTTTGTTGCCGTCAAACGTCGCCACAAATCGTGGCTGATGATCGACGAAGCTCATTCGATGGGTACGATGGGAACGACCGGGCGCGGCATCGGGGAGCACTTTGGCATTAACTCTCGCGACGTCGACATTTGGATGGGAACTCTCAGCAAATCATTTGGCAGTTGCGGTGGTTACATCGCCGGCAGCAAGGAGCTGATCGAACTGTTGCGCTACACCGCGCCAGGATTCGTTTTCAGCGTGGGACTATCGCCCACCAACGCCGCCGCTGCACTAGCCTCGTTGCGTGTGCTCCGTAAACACCCGGAACGCATCGCGCGCCTGCACGAATTATCCGCGCTGTTTTTGAGGGAAGCACGGCGTCGCGGATTGAATACCGGCAACTCACACGATACGCCAGTTATTCCTGTGATCACCGGCAACTCCATGCACGCTCTGCTATTATCTCGGCGGATGTTTGAGAAGGGTTTTAACGTTCAGCCCATTCTCTATCCGGCGGTAGAAGAGTCGGCAGCGCGACTAAGATTCTTTATCAACTGCACGCACTGCGAACAGCAAATATTGTCGGCTGTCGAGTGCGTTGAGAAATCGCTTCGAGATATCCATCCAGCTTACTTCGAAGCTGCATGAGCGTGTGCAGAATCGCTCGGCATTGAATGGGCTGACAAGGCGAGCCCCTCCTAGCTCAGCCCACCAACTCTCGGATCGGGTCGCCGTCCTGAATTAGCGGCATGGGGCGATCAAGATGGTCACGAAACGCAATCGACCGGCCTTGGATCCCGAGGTGGTGATACACTGTTGCGGCAACATCCTGCGGATCAAAGGGGCGTTCCACAACGAATTCGCCTCGAGCGCTGCTGCGCCCGATGACCTGCCCCATGCGCATCGCTCCGCAGCTCATCAACACGCTGAAGGTATTGCCCCAATGATCGCGGCCAGCGTTGGAATTCATGCGCGGCGTCCTACCAAACTCTCCCATTGCAACCACTAAGACTTTTCGATGCAACCCGCGATCCACCAAGTCGTTAACGAGCGCCGCAATCGCTCGATCCAAAGGCGGAATCACCAGTTTCGCTCCTTCCTCTGTTTTATATTGTCCCGGTGATCCATGATGATCCCAGGGGACGCAATTGACCGTGACGAAAGTCACTCCGCGTTCGACCAGGCGTCGAGCGAGTAGCGCACTCTGCCCAAAAGTATGCTGCCCATACCGCTCTCGCAATTCTGGCGATTCGCGAGAAATGTCGAAAGCGTCGCGAGCTTGCGCGCCGGTCAATAGTTCGAAGGCAGCTTGATGGTGTTCATCCATCGCGCGCATAGACGTTTCCGCTCCCGATCGCAACCGGTCGAAATCACGAGTCAACGTTCTGCGATCGCTGATGCGTTCAAGAGTGAGGTCGTTGGGTAAGGTCAAATTGCGCACGCCGTAGTTGCGCTCGTTGGGATCTGAATTCACCACAAACGGATTCCAACGGCCACCCAAATATGCTGCGTAGTGAAACAAGTTATCAGTGCCACCGCGCAAATGCGGCACGGCGACATATGCAGGCATACCTTGGACGTTTGGACCACACAGCGTGGCAACCGCAGCTCCCATCGCAGGGCGCTTTTGTTCGCGATTATCGGGTGCATTGAATGCCGGCCCCTCAAAACCGGTCAACATCCAGTGGTTGCCCTTGGTGTGATCTCCCGAGCCATGCCGTACCGTCCGCACGATCGCAAGTCGATCCATTATGCGAGCTTGTTCGGGCAGCAATTCACCGAATTGCACGCCAGCGACATTCGTATCGATGGCACCCAACGGGCCTCGATATTCCCGTGGAGCGTCGGGCTTTGGATCCCATGTTTCCATGTGGCCTGGACCGCCGCTGAGCCAAATCAGGATCACGCTATTACTAGCGGAACTCGAGCGCACGGCACCTTGCGAACGCAACAGTTGGAAGTCGGCGAGCGAAAAGCCACCGATTCCCAGCACTCCTGCTTGAAGAATCGCTCGCCGGGAACATCCGAACTGAATTGTGTCGCCCATGAAAATCGTTTCGTCCGACAAAGTTGTCGCTGGCGCTCGATTACTTATCAGTTGCTGGTCAACTTGAAGTCAATCGTATTGGAGCCCTCTTCTACTTCGGCAGTCAATGCCCCAGCCGCTTTGTACTTTCTGGGAATCGCCACACTTTCCGTGGAAACGTTTTCACCGGCTGCCTTCATCTCAGCCAATTCGCTGGGACTGTACCTGCGGACTTCCAACTCTACGCTGTGCTTACCAATCATTGCACCGTACTTTGTGTCGGTGAACATCAACGTATACTTGCCCTGCGCATCGGTTTTTCCGTACGAGGTCGAACCACCCGTCGGAATAAAAGTAACGACGGCATTGGGTACTGGTTTGCCATCCACGGTGACCACACCGGATACCTCAGCCAATTGAGGTCCGTCAGTACCACATCCGGCAATCGCAATGAGAAGAGTTAATAGGCAAGCTCGGCGCATCATGGTCCAAAGGTTCTTGGCTGGAGAGTAGAGCAATTGTCCTCAATTGCTCGGTAGGAGAAAAAATGTTTGAACAGTAAAAAATTGCTTGCACGGGAGAATAGAAACGATTGAGGACAATCGTTCCGCTCTCTAAAGATCCAACCCAGATATGACTTGTCCGTCGTTGATTCCGCCTAGTCGTTGGTAAAGACCGTAAGGTCCGCCCAGGTTCAGCGGGGCCGTGGTGAAGTTCGTATTCGTGTGCTCAATATTCTCGCTGATAAAGTGAACGGAACCATCCGCAAAAACAAACTGAGCTCCACCTGTATGATAGCTGTGGAAAGCGGCATGCTTGTCGCCTCCAACCAACGGACCGTTTAATTTCTTTCGGGTTGCGCGCAAATGCAACCACAGCCCGTTTACATTGGGTCCGCCATTGCTGCAGTTGACTGCACCCGAGGTAATGACGTTGCCCAAAATAAACTGTCGATCTGATCCTTCCGACAAAGTCGCGTTGAATGGTCGCCATGAAACTTCGCCGATGGCAATTACGTTGGAGGTGCCATCTGAGATCGACCCAAAGCTACGCGTTTCGTTGACAACCAGCAGCCCAATATTGCGCTGCGCAGGGACCATGCGTGCTCCCGATGCTGTGCAACGCTCGCCGTCAAAGGGTCCCGCGCAACCGGCATAGCTAGTCACTGCAATCGCGTTGGTGCCTCCCACGCTGTTGGCATTAATTGCACGAGTCGGCGGCGCAATGTCGGATGGGCAACGAAACGCGGGGATGGGCACCGCGACTGCTGCGGTGTTCCCGGGCACCGACAAAGTGCCGAATGGAGTCATGGCAAAGTTGATTGAATTGTACAACGCTGATTGTTCCATTAATGGCAGTACGGCGCTCATCCATGACCAACCTCCGTCACCGGTCGCTGGGTTAGCGCTCCAATTGTCAATTAGGCCAATTGGGAATTTCTTGAACGACGACTCGTAATTGTGTAGCGCCAATCCCAGTTGCTTCAAATTATTGCTGCACGACATTCTGCGAGCTGCCTCGCGAGCCGCTTGAACTGCCGGGAGCAGCAACCCAACAAGTACACCAATGATGGCGATAACCACCAACAATTCCACCAACGTAAATCCGTGCTTTTTGTGCATGATGACTCCTAGACCCAAACAAGAATAATGATGAGGCCGAGCGAGAACAAAGTGCTGCGCTCAGAAGTTGTGGTACGGTGCAGAATCATACGGAGGCAATCAGCCACAAGCAAGGCGATCTTGCAATCATTTCGGCATCCCGCACCAACACGACCTGAAAATCCTTGATTAATACGATAAACCAAAAACTCAACTACCGCATTAGATTAACCCACTTTAATTGGACAGCAGTGGATTCCGCAAACAGCAGGAACAGCCAATTGTGCATGGCAAACACACAATCGACGATCAGGCTAGTCGAGCGTCTCGATTGGATTCACCAAGTAACTTGACTAGGTATTCCATAGCTAATCCAGGGCTGGAAAGCACGTTGACGGGAACGCTGCCAGGTGGAATTGCGGCTGCGACTCGCGCCATGGACGCCTGAGCCAACACGATCACGTCTACTTGTTCAGCCAGTTTGTGGATCGACTGCATAATCAGCCCGTCGAACTTTTCCATGTCGCCAACCGAGGCTGCTTGAAATGCACCATCGCACAATTCGGTCACAATGTTGATTTGCTTCCCAGTCAAGGCACCTCGTCGCCGAATCAGATCGGCAGTCGGGCGGAGAGTTGTCGGAAGCGTAGCGATGACGCCAATATTGCTGCCAAGTTCGACGGCCTTGTCCGCCATGGGCTGGTCCACGCGCAGGATCGGCACGCTGGAAAAGGGAGTCGCAGCTTCGACCGCTGCCCCAACGGAAGAACAGGTGACCAGCACGAATTCCGCCCCCGCCTGCTCCGCGCACGCGATTTGCGCAGCTACCCGTCTGGCAATGCCAGGAGTCAATTCCCCTCGTTCCATCACATCTTTGATCAGACTGTCGTCTGCAATATTAAATGTATCGAGCTCGGGCAAATATTGTTGAAACAGTTGCTTGAACGTCGGCACGAGTGCGGCGGTAGTATGGACGATTCCCAACTTTTTAATGGACATCACTGTTTTTCCTGAACGCTGAGGCAGAATGGGGAAAGTAACTTGTAATACCGTTGTCGAGCTGGAACAATGTTGGAGTTCGACGTTCGAAGCTTGGATAACGAAACTTCCGGATTTATTGACGTCGACCGTTTCCAAACACGATAATGCAACAGATTCGCCGAAGTGGGAAGATACAGAACAGGGAGATCATCGTGCCGAACAAGTTTATTTCGCGCCGCCGGTTTCTAACAGGTGTTGGATTATCGGGCGCGGCAATTCACGTTGCGCTGCCTTCTTTCGAATCTTCGTTCAATGCCAGCGGTACTGCGTATGCCGCTGAAGGTGCTGCACAGCCCATTGAAACCAGGTTTGTTCTGTGGTTCAACGGAAATGGAATTGTCGAAAAATATTGGATTCCACGGCAAGATGGAACCGGATTCGAAATGACGCCCTGCTTGCAGCCACTGGCCCGATTTAGGAACGACATTCATGTTCTCAGCGGCGTAGACAATCCTGCCGCACGAGTGGGAGCGGGAAACGGTCACCATAATTCGATGAGCGGCTTGGTTGCGGGCGAGAGTTTTACAGGGCGAGGCGCAGGTGGTCCATCGATCGACCAAGTTATTGCACAGCAAATTGGTCAACAAAGTCGCTTTCGATCACTACAGATTGGAGTTTGCCAAGAGTCGTTTGGTGAGAGTATCCAGCGCAACATGAGCTGGGCCGGACGCGATCGGCCGCTGCCACCAGAGATGATTCCGCACCGTTTGTTCGATCGCCTGTTTGGTTCCAAAGAGCAATATTGGATCGAACGAAAAAGGAGCATTCTGGATGCGGTTTCCGACGATGCTTTGGCCCTAAAAAAACAGTTGGGCTACAACGATTCCCAGCGGCTTGAGGAGTACTTGAACTCAGTGCGCAGCCTGGAGCGTTCGGTCGCCAGCTTGCCACCAGAATATTCGCGCTTGGTCGAGCAACCGCCCGAGGGTGGCGATTTGAAAGACTGGCCGCGCATCGCCAAACTGCAAACCGATTTATTGGTACACGCGCTGGCATCGCGACAAACTCGGGTCGCTTCCTACATGTTGACCAAATGTCAAGGTCTATCGCGTTTCCCGTGGTTGGGTTTGACATACGAACGTCATCACGAATACACGCATGGGCGCGTCGAAAGCCCCGAAGGCCAGCGCATTATGCGCGATATTTGCCGCTGGCATGTCGAAGAGTTTGCCTATTTCTTGGCCAAGCTAAAATCGATTCCAGAAGGTGCCGGTACACTGTTGGATCATACCTGCGCACTGTACGTTCACGAGCATGCCGAAGCCAACGCGCACAAGAATGCGGGTCTAGCCATGATCGCAGCAGGTCATGCTGGAGGAATGAAGACCGGGCGTCATACGCGAGTGACTGGAACGATCGGCGACCTGTATCTGACGCTCGCCGAAGAAGCCGTCGGAGCGCGTATCGATAGCTTCCCGACTAGCACCAGCAAGCTCAGCCAGATCATTTAGCGGCTGAGCCGATGGCAGTTGGGGCGCGTTCCGCATTGCATTTTATGCGATGAAGATAGTGGCTCCAACCTTGAGAAACTGTTTCGAGGTGAACTTGGGATATCTCACCAAAACCTCGATGGACCAGTTTCAGTTTGGTCAGTGTTCCATCGACGGTTAACCGATACTGAACGTGGTTCATGCACGGATACGACATGAACAGTGGGCCATAGATCTCCAGCAAATTCGGTGGCTTGATCACTTGCACCACGCCCCATAGATGTCCACTGTTGTGGCCCAAATCTCGCCACCAACGTCCTCCAGGTTGGGCTTCGAGCACCATCGGCATCGGAGTACCGTCGTGCGATTCATTAGCTGGCCCAAGTTCCTCCAGGAGTGCTGCAAAGGCGACCTCAAGTGGTGCAGAAATCGAAATTTCTTTCTCAATCACCAACGACCGCTGAGGGACACTAACTGCAGTTGCGACCATTCTTCCGCTCCTGTGCAAATCGTCTCAGGGAAAAGTACTACTCGTTCAATAGGCCGCTGGGTTGGATATCGCTATGATGCGCGGGCGCCAGCGGCGCGTTCTGCATTCTGCTTGATGCGACTCAATTGGCGCGACCAGAGTTTTTCGAACTGACTGGCCCAATCATGGATCGCTTTTAACCCTTGAGGCTTCAGCGAATAAAGCCGACTCTTGCCATGGCGCGATACGGTCACCAACCCGACGGTACGCAAAACCGCAAGGTGTTTGGAAACCGCCGGTTGTTCGACCGACATCGCCTCCACTAATTCGCCGACCGAGCAAGCGCGATGTTCTGCTAACAAGCAAATGATCTCGCGCCGCCGGGGCTCGGCGATCGCATTAAATACATCCGAAGTTGTCGCTGCGCGAGCCATCTAATTGGCACGCTTATTTCTTGCGAGTAAATTTGAGCGTAACGTGATGATTGCCATCGGGCTTGCCACCCGAGCATGAACACCAATCAGCTTCGAAGCGGTCTTTGTCGACCAAAGTCAATATCGCTTGTCCCATATGCATGTCGGTCAACTTCATATTCGTGCCGCCGACTGATTTGAACGAAATCTTGTTCGCTTCGGTTGTGGATTCCGCCTTCAAACGCGGTTGATTCCCCAGCATGCAGTAGTGCGTTAGCAACAGTTCGTCACCGTCCATGTGATACATAGTAACCATCTCTTCGGGCGTTCCAGGGAACAGCGTCTCGATCAAAACGGAACCTCCCGCAGTCAAACGAAATTTGGTTTCCACGGGCTTGCCATGCGGTCCTTCAGGCGATGACCAATCGCCCACCAATTTCTTCAAAGAATCAAATGCTGCCGATTTTACAGGTGCCTTGTCCTTTTCTTGCGCTAGAATCGCCAAGTTCACACTGAACACGATGGCACAAACTGCCGCTACGAAGACCTTCATGTTTTACCTCGGAATTACAAGGAATCGGAGATACAAGTTTTGGAATTGCCAGACACATCTCTGGTCGTAAAGCACCGATGATTATATGCCCATACTGGAATGTGTCAAGTTGCTAGCGAAGTGCCTCACCTAGGCGCAGGTCGTGGCGGCGCCCTGTTTAGCGTGGTGGAGTCACATGATGCGATTGTCGGTTAACCGCAATACCGTTCAACGAACGTGGGATAAGCTTCCAGCGCTTCCAGCTTGTCAACCTGTAGCGGAGTTTCGCCATTGCTTGCACAAGATATTGACACGCTGGAAGCTTATCCCACGTTCGTTGAACGGTATTGCGGTTAAGCGTTGGACCATTTGAGACGGTATGCCCATTGCGTCGTGGACGGACCGGAGGTAGGCAAGTTAGTCGGACGAATCTGCAATGCGCCGGGAGCCATTTCCGTGCCTTGACTACTCGGGGCGATGGGCTCGATTCTAATCGTGCGCTGGCCAAGGCATTGCTGCCAGACTCCGTTGCCTGTTGATGACCACGGTCCGCTTAATTGGTATGCACAACTGAGCAGTTCAGGAATCAAAGGCGAACGGCAAGCCAACTCAACGATCCAGCAGTTCAAATCTGGAATGAGGGTAAAACTAGCCGACCAATGGCCGCGTCCCGACATACCGACTCCGAAGATCACTTCACGACCGTCGTCGAATTCCTGCTGATGAATCTGTTGCAACGGCGGACTGATCGGCCACAATGCCGAACTGTCGGACTCGATGGACTCTAGCAATACCTGCCGCGCAGACCCCGAACCGCATGACCAAGAGTGGCAATATCGATCACCGCGCCAAACAAACTGCAACGATCCAAGTGCTCCACCATCGAGTGCAAGTGAATGAGGATGGCGGTCGGTGGCTTTAGTCATCGATTTGATTTCCTAATTCCGCACAACGAAATTCAATTGAGTTCGGCGTTCTGTACCATGCGCCACCGCAGGAACGATTCTAGGAATCCTTGTATGTCACCGTTCATTACATCGTGAAAACTGTTCTGCAAGTACTCGGTGCGAGAATCTTTGACTCTTTGCTCCGGGTGCAAGAAATAATTGCGAATCTGCGAACCGAATCCCACACGAGCCTTGTTTTTGTATTTGGCAAGTTGTTCAGCCTCGCGCCGCTCTTCTTCGACGCGAGCCATGCGGGCTCGTAGCATTTTCCAAGCCATTGCGCGATTCTTGTGTTGGCTGCGTTCGCTTTGGCAAGATGCCACGATTCCCGTGGGGATATGCGTCAGCCTGACCGCGCTATCTGTCTTGTTAACATGCTGGCCGCCCGCGCCACTTGCGCGATAGGTGTCCTCGCGAATATCTTTCTCAGCGATCTCTACTTCGAAGGAATCGTTAATTTCGGGCGAAACATCGACCGCCGCGAAACTAGTCTGTCGCTTGCCTTCGGCGTTGAATGGACTGATCCGCACCAATCGATGCATCCCTTCCTCGCCTTTGAGGTAACCGTACGCCATGGGTCCGCGAATCGCGATCGTTGCCTGAGTAATTCCAGCCTCCAGGTTGTCTTGCCTGTCCAGCAGTTCAACGTCATAGCCATTCTTTTCGGCCCAGGCGATATACATCCGCAGCATCATCTCGGCCCAGTCGTTGGCATCAACTCCGCCGTCCCGCGCGTGGATGCTCAGCAAGGCTCCATCCGCATCGTGTGGACCGTTGAGCATCGCTTTGATTTCCAGTTGTTCGACCTCGTGTTCCAGTCGGCCAACTTCGTTTTCCACTTCCTCGTGTGCGGCTGGCTCTTCGGCAAGCATCTCAATCAAGCCACCCAAATCGGCCGCAGATTCTAAAGCGGTTTTCAGCGGCCCAACTACCGCGCGCAATGACTTCAGTTCACCTACGACTTGCTGGGCTCGTTCTTGATTGCCCCAAAATCCTGAACCGGCCATCTGCATTTCGATCTCGGCGATGCGAGCTACTTTGCCAGCGTAGTCAAAGACTGTCTCGGAGTTGCGTCAGTTTCTGACGAATGGCGTACGCTCGATCCGTCAAATCACTTTCGCTCATCAGAGACACCTCGCGAATGCGTTTATCTAAAGAAAACTATAGTGAGCGACCCTGCCGCAGGTCTCAGAAAAATCGCCAATCTGGTTGTCCCAGCTCGTATAACCCCAATACCGTTCAACGAACGTGGGATAAGCTTCCAGCTTGTCAATATCTTGTGCAAGCAATGGCGAAACTCCGCTACAGTTTGACAAGCTGGAAGCTTATCCCACGTTCGTTGAACGGTATTGCGTATAACCCGCGGCCACAGGCGAGGACAATGCAATGCAACAATAACAAAGAAACGGAGGCATACACCTGCGCACTTACTATCCTGCGACTGCGGGAACAACGAGCTGCTGGTTGACTTAACGAAGTGTATTGTAACGATCTGCTTCAGTTCTATAAAGTGGCTATCGAAGAATCCACTGGTGTCCGGTAATTTCCTAGTGGTCAATACCAAATGACTCTAGCCGCGCCAAAGTCTGCGGAACAAGTACGGATGCAGGTCCGCGCAATGACTCATCGAACAGGTCGCTGGTCGGCGTAGATTCGAGGTTGATTTCGATGCGCCGACAATTATCCTTCACCATATTTACAATTCCGGCGGCCGGGTAAACTACTGCCGATGTACCAATTGCGATAAAGAGGTCTGCCTCGGTAGCGGCTGTTAAGATGCGCTCAAGTCCGATCGGCATCTCACCAAACCAAACAACATGAGGCCGCAACCGGCCGAGAACCGATGGATCGCGCGGGTGCGGAGTCGTTGTCGACAGGTCCTGACGCCAGTCGAACAGTTCGCCGGAATCGAGACAGCGCGCCTTCAGCAGCTCTCCGTGCATAGCCAACACTTGGCGACTGCCCGCCCGTTGGTGAAGATCGTCGATATTCTGGGTCACAAGAAAAAAGTTTCCTTGGTGCCGTTTTTCGAATTCGGCTAACGCCGAGTGCGCAGCGTTGGGCCGAATCTGCGAATCCAGCAGATTCCTTCGCCGCTCGTTATAAAATCGATGAACCAGATCCGGTTCGCGCGCAAAAGCATCCGGTGTAGCGACTTGCTCCAATCGCCAACCTTCCCATAGTCCATTGGCACCTCGAAACGTCGGAATGCCGGATTCCGCAGAAATTCCAGCTCCAGTGAGCACTAAAACATTCATGACAGCTAGCTCATCACGCAACCGTATCCGTCGATAACAGGTTTATGAATAACAGTTTAGCGGCAGCTTGTTTGTCGGTTATTTTTAGACGGCTGCGCGACTAGAAAATACCGAGCTGATCCCGAGCGTCTTCGGTCATTCTGTCGGGTCCCCAGGGCGGTTCCATCACAACCTTGATCTCTACTTTTCCTACACCCTCCATGGCCTCGACCACTTGTCGACTGTTGGCAACCAATTGTGGACCCGCGGGACACATCGGACTGGTCATCGTCATTTCGACTCGGATATCTGTCTTGTCTGGTTGCTCCAAACTTGGTTGGAGATCGACCACATAGATCAACCCCAAGTCGACAATATTCACAAACAACTCCGGATCGATTACTTGCTTGAGTTGCTCACGAACTTTATCTTCGCACAAACTATTAGTTGAAGCTGTGTCTGACATATTTTCACCATTTGCAGTTGTAGTCTACTCGCAGAGGCTAACGCAAATTTGCTGGCCCTCGATTCGCACATGATGGACCTTGGTTGGTTCTGTGGCTGGCATCGTCACAGCCTTGCCGGTACTGATATCGAACTTCGCTCCGTGTCTGGGGCAAACCAGGCAATGGTTGCTAATTTCACCTTCACCCAGTGTGCCTCCGTCGTGAGTGCAAACATCATCGATACAGTAATACTGGCCGTCCAGATGCACCAGAACTACGAAACGATCCTGGATTTCCAAGCACATTTTGCCGGGATCGGTTAATTCGCCTACTTGGGCAACCGGAAGAAATTCAGGCACAACGATCACTGCTTGGTAAGTTGATAATAGGGAGTTAAGGAAACGCGATCGAGCCTCTAGCCGTTGCGAGCGATCATTGATACTCGCGAACTTGACGTGCGATGGAATCACCCAGCGCCACGCGAACGGATTCGAGGGTGATGCGATCAAAGATCTGCTGGAAGAACCCGGCCACGATCATGCGTATCGCTTCTTTGCGAGTGAATCCGCGACTGCGAGCGTAAAATATTTGCTCGTCATCGACTTTGCCCGAAGTGCTACCGTGGGTGCAGCGCACATCGTCGGCAAGAATCTCTAAACCGGGGATCGAGTCCGCTCGCGATTGCTGGCTGAGCAAGAGATTGTCATTGCGCTGATAGCCGTCAGTCTTGAACGCTTTAGGATCTACCTTGATCATGCCCCGCCAAACGGTACGCGATTCGTCTTGAAGTGCCGCTTTATACAAAAAATCGCTTCGACAGTGAGGGGCTTCGTGATGCTGCAACGTATTGTAGGTCAGTTGTTGTTTCCCCTGAGTGAACATGACGCCGTTGACTTGGCAAGTGGCACCTGTGCCAACCAAGGAAACTCGCTGACTGACCTGAGCAAACCGGCTGCCCAGCGCCGCGATCGTCCACTGCAACGAGGCATCGCGATCGACGACCGCTCGTTGATGCGCGAAATGCCAAGTACTCTTGCCCCAATCTTGCAAATTGACGTAGCGCAAATGAGCACCGGGCTTGAGAACAATTTCGAGGGCTCCTACGTGCAGCCCCGCCGCGGTCGGTTCGGTACTGCTGGATTCATACAGCAGCGTCGCTTGTGCGCCTTCTTCTAGCACTATAAGCGTGTGCCCCAAGTCGCTGCCACCACTGGACATTGCACTATTGACATAGAACGGCTCACTGACGCAAACTCCTCTGGGAACGTACAGCAGTTGCCCACCGCTCCAACAGGCAGCGTGCAATGCGGCAAATCGATCTTGATCGGGTTCCAGAGTCGAGAATAAAAACTCCTTCACTAATTCCGACTGAGTACCGGCAATGCGGCTCAAATCTCCAAAGATCACTCCCTGCCGCGCCAGGCCATCAGCGAGATGCTCGTGAACGACGGACCCGTCGAGCGTTTCGAACTTACCACTCAAACTGACACCCTGAGATAACGAATGTGGAATCGACTCGGAAATCAATTCGCCGCGAGTTTTGGGCAGAGGGTAGCGTTCTAATTTAAAGCCGCGCAAGTCCGAACGCATCCACTCTTCTTGCTCACGAGTGGGCCATTTCATCTCTTGAAATTGCTGCCAAGCGGACTTGCGCAAGGCGAGCAACCAATCCGGTTCATCCAAACCGGCAAAGTAAGAGTGAATACCAGAGTCCGTAAAACTTATCGAGTCAATTGCAGTACTTGTGGCTGTCATGTATCAGAGTCACCTATTGGGTCGCATCAACCGACCGAACCTTCCATTTGCAATTGGATCAAGCGATTCATTTCGACCGCGTATTCCATCGGCAGCTCTCGTACCAACGGTTCGATAAAGCCATTGACGATCATGGTCGATGCTTCTGCCTCACTTAAACCTCGACTCATTAGATAAAAAAGCTGTTCCTCGCCAATTCGCGATACGCTCGCTTCGTGGCCAACGGTGACATCTTGATCGAGAATCTCGATATAAGGATAGGTGTCGCTGCGGCTTCTGGGGTCCAAAATCAACGCATCGCAAACCACGTTGCAGCGCGCGTGCTTAGAACCTTTTTCGACTCTGACGAGCCCGCGATAACTGCTGCGACCGCCATTCTTGCTGATGGACTTGCTGATAATCTGGCCAGTCGTATGGGGTGCCGCATGAACCAATTTCGCGCCTGCATCCTGGTGCTGACCCTTGCTGGAAAACGCGATCGACAAAATCTCTCCACGGGCACCTGGCTCCATCATGTACACCGCGGGATACTTCATCGTCAGTTTGCTGCCCAAATTCCCGTCTACCCATTCCATGGTGGCATCTTGGTACGCGACAGCTCGTTTGGTGACCAAGTTATAAATGTTGTTGGCCCAATTTTGAATCGTCGTATATCGGCAGCGACTGCCGCGCTTGCAGATTACCTCTACCACCGCCGAGTGCAAACTTTCGCTGGTATACATCGGCGCCGTACAGCCTTCTACATAATGAACCGAGGCTCCCTCGTCGACGATGATCAAGGTGCGTTCAAACTGTCCCATGTTTTCCGCATTGATGCGGAAGTAAGCTTGCAAGGGAAACTCGATCTTTACTCCCGGCGGTACATAAATAAACGAACCACCGGACCAGACGGCTGAATTCAGAGCCGCGAATTTGTTGTCGGCTGGCGGGATGATGGTTCCAAAATACTGGCGGACCAAATCCGGATATTCACGTACCGCGGTATCGGTGTCGACAAAAATCACGCCCTGCTTGGCCAGATCCTCTTTCAACGAGCCATACACGACTTCACTCTCAAACTGGGCTTTGACTCCAGCCAAGTATTTCTTTTCGGCTTGGGGAATGCCCAGTTTGTCAAACGTGTCCTTAATTTCTTGTGGAACGTCGTCCCAAGTGCGCCCCTGGTGGTCGGTCGGCTTTAGATAATAAAAGATGTCTTGAAAATCAATTGCGATGTCTCCGCCCCAAGTAGGCATGCGTTTAGCATAAAAAACATCCAACGAATTCAGGCGAAACTCGCGCATCCATTGCGGTTCATTTTTCATCTCAGATATCTGCGAGACAATATCTTTATCGAGCCCTTTGCGAGCCTTGAATACGGCGGTGCTTTCAGTGCGAAAGTTATATTTATTTATTTCGCCAATTTCTTCGTGAGTATCTATCGTCATGCCAGTCGACATGCGCTAACCTTTCGTTGTAAGTAAACAGCGATCACCTGAGCGCCGTGAAAAGATCATCGTTTATTGTCCAGCCTATAGCAGTCGAATCTAGGCCGTGGCCAACTCCGCTGCCACATCGTCTTGTAACATTCGGCGATTGGCCGCGTCTGCGTCGGGATGGGCTTTGCGAATTCGGTCGTAACCGTTGGCATGTAGTTCTTTAGCCAGTTCAGCGCCTCCGGTTTCAACGATCCGGCCACCCAACATGACGTGAGTAAAGTCAGGCCGGTTGTGTTCCAGCAATTTATCGTGGTGCGTAATGATGAGCAAACCCATCTTGTCGCGACCGAATTCCGCAATACTCTCGCTGGCCAGCCGCACTGCGTCCGCGTCTAAACCGCTGTCCGTCTCATCGAGAATCGCGAATTTTGGTTGCAACATGGCTAGCTGCAAGATCTCCGCCCGCTTCATTTCGCCTCCAGAAAACCCATCGTTGACATAGCGACGAGCAAACTCCGGATCCATTTTTAGCTGCTCCATCTTGGACTTCAGTTCCTTGCGAAAGTCCCGCATCGCAATTAACTCTTCACCTTCCTTGCGGTCTGGACGGCGAACATTGGTTGTTGCATGCCTCAAAAAGTCCGCCATCTTTACGCCGGGAATCGTCATCGGACGCTGGAACGCAATAAAGATCCCGCGCCGCGCCCTTTGATCGGGCTCGAGTTCCAATAGGTCGTCGCCGTCGAGCGTAATTGAGCCTTCTGTTACCACATAACCCGGATGTCCCATGATGACCAAACCAAGCGTGCTCTTGCCCGATCCATTAGGGCCCATTAGCGCATGAGTCTGGCCATACTTCATTTCTAGATTGACACCATGCAGTATTTTCTTGCTTTCAACGGAAACATGCAGGTTGGTAATTGTTAAAGTATGTATCATCTCGCGTTCTGCCCTACAACCTTTTCGTACTTTGAATGCGTAACTCAGTTATGCTTCAATATTGTTATTTGAATGAAATTATTAAGTCACTACGCTGGCTTCTACCACGATGTTAGCCGCTAACACTGGGCGAAACTGGCACATGGCATGCCCATCCAAGCGACAACAGTCCAATTGCACCGACTCGCCAATCGCTTCGCTGATCATCTCTTGTTCCATCTCGCACAACGACCGGTCCTCCGATTGCTGAGCCAATTCTGGATAGGGACACGCATGAACTTGCAAAATTGGCAAATGATCCAAGTCGTTCAATCCGGCCGGTACACGTCGCTGGCCAAAAGCGGCTGCCACAGCTTGCATGCGCTGTGTCAGCGTTCCCGATAGCGGAATTTGAGTTCGCATCTGCTGTCCCATGCGCTGGGCAACTCGACGTAGCACACGCTGCCGCAACTGAGGATTGGGTAATTCCATAACCTCGTGCCACAATGCCGATGCCAAATCCGCGTAACTAGCTGCCGCGTAACGCATTCCGAGGCTAGTTAGGAAATATCGATATTGTGGCCGTCCCCGTCCGATTGCCTCTTTCCGCCGTTCGATCAACTTGACTTCGACCAAGCGTTCCAAACGCTGACGTACCGCGGTTGCCGTAACTTCCAATCTTTCAATCAAAGTGTGGACCGTTAACCCTTGCTCTCTGCGCAATAGGTCAAGCACCGCTTGATCAATCGGTCGGATCGCGTCTGACAACGCCGTCGCTGACTTGGTTCGCAGAGTATCCATCATCGCCACCTCGCAGTAGTTGTGATTTCAGCAATCTAGCAAACGATATTGCCGGACGCTAATTTTGACAAGTCCTGTTGTCAAAATTATCCTGGTCGGCGCTGTAAATGCCCCATGCGGGTGGTAAGTTTCGGATTAGAGGGTAGTTTGTGTATACTTGAAACAATCGATTCAACTTGTAAATCTGAGGCGACCGGAAAAACTGCGGTAATCGCACAATTTTTCTGCTGCAGTTTAGGCTGGCGGCAGATCGTTTATTTGCTTCAGATTCCCCTTTTTCACTCGTCTTTTAGTTCTCTAATTGGGAAGAAACCATGCATTGCGATTTGCAAAAAGCACTCAATCTAGTTGCTTGCTTGGTCGCTGGATTAGTTTCGATGTCGCTCAAGGCAGATTGCCTGCATGCTCAAGTTTCTGTCTCTGCAGCCAGCCGATTGGGGCTGGAGATCGCTTGGAATTCACAAATTCAAATGCCCGTTTCGGCTAGGCCGATTGTGTCGGCTCATTTGTGGCCGAGCTCCGAAGGTGCTCGGCAATATGCGGAAACAGTTGCCAAAGGGCGCGTCATTCGAGTATTCGCCGACACCGTAGGTCCGGACGGAAGTCCGATGGGGATCGCCACCGCCAAGGATGAAGCTAAAAAACGATGCGCGAGAATCCTGGGGACCTTCAGCGGCATTCAAGTCCAAGAGGGAAGCATTCCCAGAATCTACTTGGTGGTGATTACGTCCGATGGAGTTGTCCAAACTTTCGACGCGGAGACCGGTCTCAGTCTCTGGCGGGCCGCATCGGGAACTGGTCGCGCTCCTGTTGCCCCAGGTTCTGTGGGCAAACTAGGTGTTAGCGTAACTAATGGCAACAACTTGTGCCTGTTCGAATGGACTTCCGGCAAGATGGTAAAGAACATCAAATTGCGCAACGCCACGTCGACGGGAGTTGCCATGGCTGGAGACCTTTCTTTGGTGCCAAGTTATGCGGGAGTTGTGGCGGCTTACGGTGTTGGGGAGAAACGTCTTCACGCATGGCAATATACGGCGCACGGCACTCCGCTCCATCCGCCAGTTACAGCGCATATTCCCGTCGAAGCCAGTCCGACGGCACCTGCAGCAACAACCACAACAACTGCTGCTGGTGAAGCAGCGGCGCCGGCCGCACCTCGGGAAATGGCTTTGGTAGCGGTCGTAACCAACCAGAATTTTCTTTATGTTTTCGCCAACGAAGATAGCCGACCGGCGCCTTGGTTTCGCTTCGTTTCGCAATCGCCGCTGACTGAATGGGTCTCTTCAAGCCAAGCGGGTTTTTATGTAGGCGACAATAATGGAAACGTGTTCAAAATTGCTGGCACGCGGCGTGGTGGTGTCAGTTGGCGATACTCGATGGGTTCGCCGATCGTCTGCGATCCATTCGTGGTATCAGACAAGGTACTGTTCGTGAATCAATCGCGCAGGTTGGTCGCGTTAGAGGAATCTTCTGGAAATGAAGCTTGGACCACGGAGGCTGCTGGAATCGAAGCGGTTCTGGCTAGCTCAAAGACTCGACTATATGCGAAGGGCTTTGGAGGCAGTTTGATCGCAGTGGACGCATCCAACGGAAAGATTCAAACTCGTTCGAGCACGAATTTGCTAGACCATTTCGTCGCGAACCAATTGAACGATCGCCTATACCTGATTAACAGAAATGGCCAACTTCAATGCCTTCGCGAAAACGGGGCATTGCAGCCAACTATGCATGTGATCGTACCGCAAGTTGAAGCTGAAAAAATGGCGCCGGGCGAAGCCCCCAGCCAACTAGAATCTTCCGCTGCCGCGCAGCCTACCGAGAGCACCGATCCTTTCGGAGCAACCGAAGTCGGCGCCGAGGCCTCAGCCACCGGTGCACCTGCCGAAAACCCATTCGGCGAAACAGCAGCTCCCGCCGAACCAGCAACCGGTGATACACCCGCCGGCGCTGAGCCAGCCGCAGATGCTAACCCGTTCACCACTGGGGCGAATCCATTTTAGGCTGTCCAGCAGCAAGTAACTTCTTCACTTGGCCAGTTCGCCTGGTGCTATACCCTGGTCAACTCAAGCGCGTGACAAATTCTTCGATGGCGAAGATCGATCGATCGAGGTGCGAGTGCGAGCCTTTGAGCTTCAAATCGAGGCTTAATAGTTCATCCAGCAACTTGATGGCACGACGACGACCGATGCGCTTCAACTGACGTTCGGCTTTATCGAGTTCGTAAGGTCGAAAACCCGCTTGCAAAAGCGCCTGCCCCAAAGTCATTGGACTGCGACTGCGTTCGGATTGCTCGATCAAGTGCGAAGCTACGCCAAACCTGCGCAAACTCCAGGACAACTGCGGCACGACCGCCGCAGGATGCTCACCTGTCCCAAACACCTTTTGCAACTCGGCCAATGCCTCAGACGTGCGCCCCTCGGCGACCGCTTCGACAATCTTCCAGATTGTTTGCGTGCGCCAACTGCCGACATTTTGTTTCAAGATTTCATCGGTGACCTTTCCTTGGCTGTCGGCGAACAGCGATAGTTTGGCGAGTTCTTGATGCAGCAAACCAAACTCGTCGCCCCCAACCAAATCTACGACCGCAGTTACTTGCTTAGCGGTTAGATTGAGACCATGCGTATTGGAGGACCATGCGCTGACCCATTTTTCCACAGCTTTTGCGTCGGGGCCAGAATCGAATCCACGCCCCTTTGGTGCGGAACAATCAATACACCAGCCATGCTCTGCGGCGATCTTGTAAAGCTTGGTGTTTGCAGGAAACGAACTCAACTCGAGCAGCAGTAGCGACGACTGGGCGGGCTTGGCAAACCACCTCTCCAACTGAGCCCGTGATTGCTTTACCAAGTCGTCTCCATTTTTCACTATCGCGATACGACGCGCCTGGGGATCAAACAACGACAATGTCGCCAGTTCATCGTGCACATCGCGCCATGTTGCAGTCTCGCCATCAAAGCTCCGAGCGCCCTCTTCATCGCACTGAGCCAGTTTGAACAGCCGATGAAAAGTCTCCTGACGTAGAAAAGCATCGTCGCCATAGGCCACGATCACTTCGGGTAACGGAGAGGAAATTTTGCCTTCGAGCAGGATCTCGAAACAATGAGTTTTACTGGGCATATGTCTTCCGTACCCGCAACCGTCCGAGCAATCGAACGCTTACAATCCAATGCGATACAAGGCATCTGCGGTCCGCAACAATAGATCGTTTCCGATCATGCTGAGCGACGCGAGCGAGCGTTCCGACATTTTGCTCCGCGCCAATTCGCGATGTTCCGGGGCTGCGGCGATCACAGTGCAGTCGCCTTCCTCGGACAGCAAGTAAATACGATCGCCGACTAACAGAGGCGAAGCCGAAAAATTTCCGCCGATGCGAGCCTTCCATATCTCGCGTCCCGTCTTGGCATCAAGACTGAGCGCGATGCCTTTATCGCTGACCATCGTAACTTGGCCGTCGTGGCTGACCAACGACGGTGTATTCGGAATACTGACATTCGCTTTCCAAACGAGATGACTGTCGGTAACATCACCCGAGCCATCTGGTCGTATCGCCAACAAGCTGGGCGTGCTGTAGCCGGTACAAACAAACACTAGCCCTTCCGTAAAAATTGGTCGCGGAATCACCGAAAAGCCGTCATATCGAAGTCGCCAATGTTCCTTACCATTGGTCGGATTGAGGCTCTGAACGACATTCGAGCCTGGAATGATCAACTGTTTGCGACCATCCGGGTTGATTAGCAAGGGAGTGCTGAACGAAAACTTCTTCGTTGCTTCGACATCGCGCTTTGTCCGCCAACGCACATTTCCGGTGTAGGTATCCAAGGCGATAACTTCGCTGGCCTCACCTCCATCGCATGAAAAGATCAGCAAGTCATCCGCCAGCACAGGCGAACCGCCATTGCCGTGGACGGGAGGATAATCGAGCCCGTCATTTTTCCAAACGATTTCGCCTTGAGTCGTTACGCATGCGGTTCCCTGATGTCCAAAGTGCACATAGATGCGTTGGTCCCGATAAATCGGCGTCGGGCTGGCGTGGCTATTCTTCTTGTGAATGCCCGGCGAGTTCGTTCCCGACTGGCGGAACAATTTTGCATCGTGGATCAAATTTCCGGTTCGCGCGTCGATGATCAGAAGGCTCAAATCGATGTCCGATTTCGGATCGTTCGCTTGCAGGGGAGTAGCGGTCGTCACATAGATTTGCGAGCCAACGGCGATTGGGCTCGACCAACCGTTGCCAGGAAGAGCCGCTCGCCAACGGACATTTTGAGTTGTGGACCAACTTAACGGTACGTGGTCAATTTGTTCCGTTTTGCCAATTCCCTGACAACCAGGCCCTCGAAACTCCGTCCAGTCTGCCAGACAAACTTGCCACGCAACAACCCATGATAAAACGGCCAAGCCCATAGAACGCAACATATCGATAACCCTCAATCGCAATCGCTCACACGCTGTAAATTGTGAAATAACACAGTCTGCTGTACGAGAGTAGAACGATTGTCATCAATCGTTTTCTGTATTTCTGTTTTCCGAGGAATTGAGGACAATTGCTCTACTCTCTTCGCTCTACTCTCTTCTCAACCAATCCAATCTTTTCCTACCCACGACCGCAGTACCGTGGGCACACGAATTCGTCCGTCGGCTTGCTGGTAGTTTTCTAAAATCGCGATGATCGCGCGGCTGATCGCAATGGCGGTCCCATTCAGAGTATGCACCAATTGCGTTCCTTTTTCACCTTTAGTTCGATAGCGTATGTTGAGCCGGCGAGCTTGAAAATCGGTACAGTTCGATGTACTGGTCACTTCGCCCCACTCACCATTTTCGCCGCGTCCGGGCATCCATGCTTCGAGATCATATTTGCGATATGCCGGTCCGCCCAAGTCGCCAGTCGCGGTATCGACCACGCGGTAAGGAATCTCCAGCGCATCGAATAGTTCACATTCGATCTGGCGCAGTTCTTCATGTACTGCATCGCTCTGCGAGGGCAAGGTGAAGGCAAACATCTCGATCTTGGTGAACTGATGAACTCGGTAAAGTCCGCGCGAAGCTCGACCGGCTGCACCGGCTTCAGTTCGAAAACAGTGGCTGATACCGACCAGTTTAATCGGTAGTTGGTCATCGTCGACGACTTGATCAGCCAACATTCCACCAAGAGTAATTTCGGCGGTCGCGACTAAATTTAACTCGGAGTTCTCGACCGAGTAAATTTGTGTCTCCGGTCCGCGAGGGATGTAGCCGGTTCCATTGAGAATGCTGGTGAGCGCCAGGTCAGGGGTCGTGATGGGGGTGAAACCGTGCTTGATCAGCGTTTGTACGGCGAATTGCTGTAAAGCCAACTCGAGTAATACGGCTTCGTTCTTTAGAAAATAGAAACCGGCTCCGGCAACGCGCGCGCCTGATTCGAAATCGATCAAATCATGAGCTTGGCCGATTTCGACATGATCCTTGGGCTTGAAATCGAATTTAGGAATCGGCGACTTGCCGCGCGCGACTTCCGTATTGGCGCTGTCGTCACTGCCGATCGGAGCGTTAGGATGCGTCAGATTCGGAACGTGCGATTGTAGACAGGTAACTTCGGCGTCCAGGCTATCGTGCTCAGATTGCGCAGCATCTTTTTGCTCGCGAAGTGCCCGACCTTGCTCTTTGAACTTGTCACGTTCTTCATTTGATTTGGCTTTGCCGATCAGCTTGCTGATTTCGTTGGCTTGTCGATTCAGTTCCTGTGCTTCGTGAAGTTTTGCGCGACGCAGCGATTCCAGTTCAATCAAGCGGTCGACATCGCACATGGCGCCACGCCGTCGGCAGTTTTCCTTAACCAGTTCTGCATTTTCAACGATTGTCTTGCGATCGAGCATGATTTTCCTGAACAAATCTAACAACGAGCCGTTCTCAAACCCAGCGGCATGGACACCGTCGTACCGCCACCGGGTATGACTCATGTGAGCAAATAATTAGCCAGCGTTGGAGAGAAAACAGTTTAACTTCGACTAACTTGTGCTAAATGATGCCAGAGGTGGCTGCTGGCGTGAATACCACGGTAATAGTCGGCCAAGTGAAATTTCTCGTTCGGGCTGTGTGCTCCATCGTCATCCAATCCCCAGCCCAGGAGCAGCACATCGGCTTTGAGGTGCTGGACCATCTGCGCAACGATGGGTATCGATCCACCTTCGCGTATGAGTACTGCGGACTTACCGAACGCTGTCGCCAAGGCGAGCTGCGCTGCGGCAACGTAGGGACTTTGAGGATCGACGACCACACCCGAACCGCCGTGCAATTCGATTAATTCGACGCGCACACCAGTAGGCTGATGCTGGTCCAGGAACTGGCGAAATTGTTTGGTAACCTCGGCGGGCTGTTGATTGGGAACAAGTCGAAAGCTGATCTTGGCCCCTGCCCAAGCTGGAATAATCGTCTTGCCACCTTCGCCTTGATAGCCACCCATTAGTCCGTGTACATCAAAAGTTGGACGAGCCCATCTCCGTTCGAGCGTCGTGAAGCCTCGTTCGCCTTTGAGCTGCGGAACACCGATCTGCGACGCAAAAGCCTGGTCGTCGAAATTCAGGCCATGCCACATGCCGCGTTCCGCTTCGCTCAGTGATTGGACGTTGTCATAGAAGCCTGGCAACTGGATGCGTCCGTCATCATCCACGATGGATGCTAGCAATTTGGCCAATGCGATCGCCGGGTTGTGGACCGCACCGCCAAAACTGCCCGAATGCAGGTCATGTTTCGGTCCGTGTAGCCGCAACTCAAAATAGGCAATTCCGCGCAAACCGTAGGTGATCGCGGGCTGGCCTTGAGCATACTGCGACGAATCGCTGATAACCACGACATCCGCCGCTAGTTTTTTTGCCAGCGAAGGGAGCATTTTTTCCAATTGTTCGCTACCGACCTCCTCTTCGCCTTCGATCAAGAATTTTACTTGTAGCGGCAGTGGCTGCCCTGTAGCAGCCCACGCCGCCGCACCAAAAACGTGTGTTAGCGCTTGCCCTTTGTCGTCAGTCGCACCGCGCGCGTAAATATTGCCGTTTCGGATCGTGGGTTCAAAGGGAGGAGAAATCCACTTGTCCAGTGGGTCAGGCGGCTGGACATCGTAATGTCCGTAAACCAAAGCCACCGGTTTGCCTGGCACGGGTGGGCTTTCAGCATAGACCAGCGGAGGTCCTGCTGTGGGCAGGATCTCGGCCCGTAAACCGGCTTTTTCCAAAGTATTTCGCACACATTCGGCTGCTTGCTGAACCGCCGGTTTGGACTTGGGATCAGCGCTCACACTTGGTATCCGCAACAGGTCTTCCAGTTGACTGAGATGGCTGGGTTGACTCTCCCGAAGGTAACGATTGATCGATTCCAAATCTGACATGTTCGCTTTTTCCTTTTCCGATCACCGGGATTGTACTTGATATGCCGACCCGATTGAGTGTTACAATATAGCTGCAAATTCCGTTGGTGAGGATAGAGTCAATTAAGACGAATAAATTGGTAGCGGGAGTGTTTGAAATGGCCGACTCAAACTCTGCAGTCATAGAACCCGAAGTTGCGGAACCAGTGAAGAAGCAAATCCCACGTCGCGAGGCGCCTCCGAAACGCCAGCCTCGCTACCATGTAATTTTGTGGGACGATCCCGATCATACCTACGAATACGTCATCGCCATGTTGAAGGAATTGTTCGGATATTCCGTCGAGCGCGGATTTCAATTGGCCGAACAAGTTGATCACCATGGCCGCGCGATTTGCTTGACCACCACCAAAGAACACGCGGAGCTGAAACGCGACCAGATCCAAGCCTATGGTCGAGATCATCGTAGTCAGCGGTCCGCCGGTAGTATGTCCGCCACAATCGAGCCTGACGTTTAGTAGTGAACGGTGACGAAACTCAACGTCGATCTAGTAGTAGCGAAACTCGTCAAGAGATTCGAATCGAACTTAACACGGCAGCGAAACTCAAACACATCTAAAGTTGCCTGAGCGGTTGGTTCGCGTCGCCGAATTGCGCAGCCGTAACACCGAAACGCTGAAGGATCGAAAGGTACAGACTACATGCCCGGCGATTTTCTTCGGCCTGGTCGTGGTACTCCAATACTCTGCCTGTCTGCAAACTTCCTCCAGCCCGGCCCGCCAATAGAATCGGCATTTCAGTAGCTTGATGTTTGTCGCCGTCGAAGAGATTGGAACAGAACATCAGCAGTGAACTATCCAGCAATGATCGACCACCTTCGTCGAGACTTTTCAAACGATCCACCAGATAAGCGAACTGCGCGACGTGAAACTGGTTCGTTTTGAGATACATGGCTTCTAGTTCGGGCTGCCGACCATTGTGCGTCAGGTCGAGATGCAAGCTGCCTTGTACTCCTTCGAGAAATCCGAAATTCATTTGCGACAAATCGTTGTTCAGCATACAGGTGGCAAGCCGAGTCTTGTCGAGCTGAAAAGCCATGACGATCAAATCCAGCATCAATCGCATGTGATCAGGAATATTCTGCGGCAGAGATTCTGCCGGCCGAATCATCGTGGGTTCAGTCCGCGATGGCTGCCAGCCCTCCAGTCGCCCAGCGCGCGAAGCGTCAGCGATGCGTTGCTCGATGCTATGAACTGATTCGAGGAATTCGTCAAGCTTACGCTGGTCATGGTTGCTGACTCTGCGGCGCAGGTCATGCGCATCGGAGAGCACTTGTTTGAGTATTGCTTGGTCGGTAACTCTACCCTTTTTGTCGCCAACCAGGAGATCGAACACTCGCGCCGGGTAAATCTCTTTGGTCGCGGGTTTGGTGTCGGAGACCCACGAAATGCACGAACCATAGATCATCGACAGTCCATCTTCCAACCGCAGTTCGGTGGGTTCAATTCCCAACACCAAACTGGGAATCGCGGTCCGTTGACCGATTTGTTGAGCCAACAGTTGATCCATCGACTTGCCAACTCGAATCTGGTTTTGATCGGTATTGACCCATGCTCCCGATAGAAGATTGGGAATACGTCCCAGGTGGGCGCTCGGATGTTTCGCAGCTTGCTCGTTGAACAGTCCTCGTAGAAAAACGAGGTCTTCGCGATGAGGCAACATCGGTCGTAGCCCAGGACCGATTTCCATCGACTGGCCGCTGCCCCGCGCCCACCAATGTTCCGGTTCAACGCCGTTGGAAAAGTAAATACATGCGAAACGAAGCGGTGGCTGCTCCTCTCCCTTTGCGGATGTTTGACGGCTGGCCACGATATTGTCTTGTGCCATCGCGTGAATCGATTCCAACCAAGGCAGTGCCAGTAAACTGCCTCCGGCGCCGCGCAAAAATCCTCGCCGACTATGGAACCCATTGGATGTTCGTGTGTTCATCGATTCGCTTCCCACTGGCGATTATTGAATTGAGGGCTAGACACTATGAGAAAAATGGCGTTCGCTAGACTTCCGCCGTTATTCAGTTCCGTGGTAATACCATTGATCAGTAGTTGGTCAGAAGCCAGTTCCGCGCGGCCGATCGCAAAACCTAGCAGCTTCGTAGCCAACGTTCGCTCGAACACCGATTGTTCGCGGTGTAAAAACTTACGCAAGCCAGGCAGTCCATCGATGGCGGTTCCGTCCAGCAACTTGCCACTGGTGTCGATTTTCTGGCCATCGCGATACGCTTCGCGCCAACGTCCGATGGGATCAAAATTCTCAAGTGCAAAGCCCAGTGGATCGATGCGACTGTGGCAATTCGTGCAAGCCGATTGGGTCCGATGTGCTTCCAAGTGTTGACGTACGGTCAAGCCATCGACGTGCGTTTCATCGGCGGATATGGAACCCGCGTCGGCTGGTGGTGGAGGCACCGGCGAATTCAGCAATCGTCGCAACACCCAATCGCCTCGTTTGACGGCACTGGTTCGCAACGGAGCGGATGTAACTGCATGTAAAGCTCCCAAGCCCAATATTCCGCCACGATGAAATTGGCTCGCACCGGAAACTCGAACTAACCGTTCGTCAAGCGGTTGCGTGATCTTCAGGTTGTAGTGTTTGGCCAGCCGCGAATTAGTAAAGATGTAATCTGCGAACAAGATCTCACTGGCCGGTCGTTGCTCGCGTACAACGCGTTCGAAGAACGTGATTGCCTCGTTATACAAGTCGTCGCGCAATTCGCTCGAAAATTCGGGAAACTTCGAGGCATCGATACCTCGATATTCATCGAATCGATAGAAACCCAACCACTGCCCAAAGAATTCCTCTGCCAACCGTCGCGCTTTCTCGTCCCGCAGCATGCGCTCGACCTGCGCGCGAAGCACCAGCGGATCGCGGATTGTTCCTGAAGCTGCTACTTCGGTTAGCTTTGCGTCAGGCAGCGACGACCACAGGAAGTAACTCAGTCGATTTGCAAACTCACGATTCGCCAATCGAGCGACCGGCGTAGTGAAATTGTTGCTGTCAATCGTGGTGGGATCTACGACATCGGCATGGTAGACAAAGTCGGGAGAACTTAACACTCGTACCAATAGCAAGCGAATGGCTCGCTCATGATCAATCTCGTCGCTCCGGCGAAGCGCTTTGTAAAATTCTTGCAACCGTGTTGCATGCTCGGCCGTCAGGGGACGTCGCCATGCCTGTTCGGCAAATTGGACGATGTTCTCGACGTGCCTGACCTCAGAGGATTGCAAAGCTATCTGCATCGCCGCCGATTCGCTGGACAATCGCGACACGATTTGTTGGATTTCGTAGGGCAGCGCCGCCAATTCCTCGGTAGTCCAAGGAGAATTGCCAGACGAATTGGCGAGTCGAAATTTCTCTCGAATGAACCGCAAAACTCTCGCGTGGTAATCGAACGACGTCAGTAGATCTGTCCAAGCTTCGTTCAATTCGATGCGAATTCGATTATCGAGTACGTGTTCCACCAAAAACGCGTCGTCACGGTGGTATTTGATGGCGGTGTGAAAGAAGTTGCGCTCTGGCTTGTTGTAAGCATTGTCAAACGGAGAAGGAATTGGGTCTCTGTCCGAAGGCGCAGGTTCGCGGTGGGATACTTCTGGTAACAAGCTCGCAAATATGGCAACTCCTTTGCGCCAATCCGTTACTTCCGGACTACCGGGTTCTGCAAGCAACGTTGAGGTAGCACCGAATTCGGCTGCGGTCTCACCATCGACCTTGCCATCAGCAATTCGGCAGCGGACGATTCGACTATCAGCCTGCTGTTTGTCGAGTGCCACTGCGACGGTCAATTGCGCCGCTCGCGCGCCCTGCGGGACTACGAACTCCAGCAGCACAGACTGATCGCCTCGTAAGACGAAATCGTGTGGGCCAATCTTTGCTCCGCGAGGATGAGCTCCCAGCGCCAATAACTGAGTCGATCGATCGGTTAAGAAATCGATCAGCGGTTGGATGTTACGACGTCGACTGTCTTCGTTGCGAAACTGAATCTGCGGATTCTTCCAAACAACCAGAGCTCCCTCTGCACTGAGGTCGCTGGCCGAAGTAACCGAGAGCTCCACCGCGGCTATTTTCGCGCCGGCATTCCAGTTGATGTCTGCTTTGAAATGGTGGCTCGCAGAAACGTTGATTTCTCCGGACGTCAACACCGCTGCTTCCTCTTCATCGCCTGCCGAAGCGGCTAGCATACTTTGCCATTCTCGCAAGAGATTGCCGAGATTTTCGCAGCCCGCGCGCGCCTGCCGTTTCGAGTTCTCCAAGTCCGGCGGAATTGGAGCTGGCAATTCGCGCCACCGATCAATGATCATCGATAAAGGAAACTCAGCCGACGGTTGACTCAACACGTGCCAAATGTGCTCACATAGTCGCGCGCTGACACGCTCTTGGCGAGCCAAATCCGCTAACTCGAATCGCGATAAATTCATCGCATCACGGTATCGGTACAACCACGCGACATAGAATGATCTTGGATAAAGGTCCAATCCGAACGGTTCCGCTCCCTCGCCCGCTCCAGTTCGAAAACCATGTTCGCGATAGATACGCGCGATGCGATGGATTGCCGACAGTTCTCGACCCGACTTGCCTGGATCGCTGAAGAACGACAGTGGCCCGGCACCGACTACCGCGTGATCGGCAACGATCTTCGCAGTTTGCATATATCTTTCCAGCGATGCGTCGTCTAGGAATTGTGCGCTACCAGCATTAGTGAATCCTTCTCCGCCGACTGCATCGTTTACAAACGATCGGTCCAGCCCTAGATCCAAGCCAGTCAGATCCCGGATCGTATGACCGTACTGGGCGCTGGTTAGTCGACGCAAATGATGATCACCCGGATCGCCCGCGTAACGCTGTTGGTAGTCGGCGATCGAGGAGCGCAGCAATGCGACCAGTGTTCGGCGTTGGTCAAGTGTTGGCTGGGCTGAGGACTCTGGCGGCATCGTTCGTGATTCTAAAGCCGAAGCAACTTTCTCCCAGGTCTTGAACTGAGTGGCTAGGCTTAACGATCCGAGCATTCTCGCCAAATCTACGCCACCGTTGGTCTCGTCAACTCCGTGGCAATCCGTGCAATACTGCTGTGCGAATTCCGCCAGCGGCTGGGCGAGCCTGTCAGTGAAATGTTCGGCGCGCGCTTGAGATGCAATTATCCACCAAGCCAAATACAGGCAGCAAAACAGGTTGGTCATCAACATCGACCGACCTTGACAAGGATTATGACAAAGCATGCGGCAAGCTCGATTGGGCAGGATCAGACGGAAGAGCGAGATTTCGCGCGACGTGAAGTTTCACACCTACTCGATTATCAACCCTCAATCTCGCGATGGCAAGTAATTGTAGGCGCACCGCGTAGAGCTTACCTGTATTCAATTTCGCAGTTAATTCATGCGATCCTTCCGATTCGGAATGAGCTTCGTTAAGGTACGGACTCAAATCGAAGAGAATGAACCATCGACTCGGGACTAGCAATCAACCTGCGTTTCATAGTTGCGGCCTGTAAAATGTCGACGAAACCTCAAGGTTTCAGACTTGCGAAGTCCCCACTCAAATGCCGGGAAGCAGGGATTTATGGTTGCGATACGATTTACTGGCGATGAACCATGGAACAGGATTGAACGCGCCGTGGACAAAGTGAGCAAGCGGCTCGACCGAACTGTTCAAGCATTGGATGCAGCCAATATCGAATATGCGGTAGTTGGCGGAAATGCTGTCCAGCTCTGGGTCGCGCAAGTTAACGAGGCTGCGGTTCGCAATACTCGTGATGTCGATATTCTATTGCGAGAAAGCGACTTTCCCAAAGCCAAAGCGATCATGGAGGGAGTCGGGTTTTATTACAAGAATTTGGCTGGCGTTCCGATGTTCCTGGAAAGTCCCGATTCGCCGGTATGGGATGCAGCCCGCATCGTGTTCGCTGACAAGAGGGTCCGAGAAGAATATTTCGCTCGCAGTACTGGTGCAGATGAAATTAACGGCCTTTCGCGATAAGGACCGAACTCATCTACGCGATATGCTCGAATTGGGTCTTATCGATGAATCTTGGTACAGCAAGATGCGTGAAGATCTAAGCTCCCGATTGAAATCGTTGATCGATGCACCAGATCGATAGGTTTTTAGAGAAATGTCATTGGGCGCTTGAACAGGTACCAGCGATGGGCGCTTGAAAAGGTACCAATTTGGGTTTGAGGTGGGGTATAAG
>SXGS01663217.1_pt1 | contig 95585 bp, 77 predicted proteins | sample 3174681 | NCBI WGS metagenome assembly SXGS01 (sample SAMN11356861, study PRJNA531348) | freshwater metagenome | isolation source: freshwater sample F1-80 | place: China: Fuxian Lake, Yuxi | collected 2017-12-25 | reverse complement strand
GAAGAAGGCGCGCGTCGAGGACGCCCTTCATGCCACCCAAGCGGCCGTCGAAGAGGGCGTCCTTCCGGGCGGCGGCGTCGCGCTCATTCGCGCTGGCGCAGCCCTCGACAAGCTCACGGTGAAGCCGGCCGAGAAGTTCGGCGTGGACATCATCCGCCGGGCCATCGAAGAGCCGCTGCGCGCCATTGTCAGCAACGCGGGCGAGGAGCCGGCGGTTGTGCTCGACAAGGTTCGCGCGGGCAGCGGCGCATTCGGCTTCAACGCGCGTACGGGCGCCTACGGCGACATGACCGCGATGGGAATCATCGATCCCACGAAGGTCACGCGCAGCGCCTTGCAGAACGCCGCGAGCGTCGCGGGACTGCTGCTCACCACCGAAGCCATGGTCGCCGAGATTCCGAAGAAGGAAAGCAAGCCGGCGGGCCCCCCGGGCGGCGGCGGCATGGGCGGCATGGACTTCTGAGTCGTCCCGACGCGACCTAGATCGGAGAGCGGCGGCGGACACCTCGATGTGGACGCCGCTGCTTTCTTGTCTCAGGGTGCTGGGGTCCAAGTCTCCAGAATCGCTGGGTCTCCGTAGACCGTCACGAGTTTTCGGAGCGGGTCGCGCAACGCCGGGTTGGCGTAGAACGTCGCCCAGTTTGGCGTGCCGGCAACCGTTCGGAAGCTGAATCCGCGCCGAAGGGCCTCGCGGAGGTGAGTTTCCATTGCCGCCGCGTCGCCTCGCCAGGCTGAGACCTCGGCCATGCGCCATGGACCCACCCAAGCGCCGGCACCTTCCGTCCGCAACTCCACGACCCGCGCGAACGCGACGGCGGCCTCGTCCAACCGTCCCTGGGAAAGGAGAATCTCTCCGAGATCGTAATGAGCGGCCTCGTCGTCCGGGTCCCAGGCGATGACCTGACGGTAGCGGCGCTCGGCCTCGCCGTCGCGGCCGCGGTAGCGAGCCGCCAGCGCCCCCACATAGGCGATTCCAGCGTCGGGCCCGACCGTCTTGAGCCATGCGTCCACGCGCGCGGCGATGGCGTCGACGTCGTCCGAACATGCGTGGACCTGCGCGAGGGGGACGAGCGGGCAGGCTGCCTCGAGAGATGCTGAGAGGGCGCTGCGCTGCGCCTCCGTCACGGCATCTCGGAAGTCCGGCAGGCCCGGGCGCCCCCACGCGATGGCCACGAAGGCGAGAGCCGTCACCGGCGACGGCGCCGAAACGCGAGGAGCGCGACAAGGGCCATCGTGGAGGACGGCGCCTCTTGGCAGCCGCAAGTGGTGGGCGATTCCATATCGGGCGGGGTCGGGTCGCCGCTGCCGCTTCCGACGGCTTGGGCCGCGTTGAAACCCTCGACCGTCCAACTCAGCCAGTCCGTGCCGTCGCTCGCGTAGACTGCGTAGAAGCCCTGCCCGACCAGCCAAGGGTCTTCCGCGGCGTAGCCCTGACCCACAACGGGCGCCGGGTCGCGCACCACGATCAAGCCGTCGTCAGGGCCGGTGGGCCAACGGTCCGAGCGACGGACGATAACGACCTCAGTCACGGGCGCGTGCTGAGGGTTGGTCCACGCCAGGCGAATCACGTCGCCGTCCGGAACGGCGCTCAGGTCGTTCATGCCAAGCCTGTTGTCCGGCGTCGCGGGCGCAAGGAGGCACACCTGATCGATGTTCCAGCCTCCGAAGTGCAAGCCGGCGTCGGACTCGATGTCGAAGCTGATTTGCAGGCGTTCGTCATCGCCGGCGACGCCGAGTCGGACCGAGTGGTTCATCCACTGGTTGTCGAGGTGGTGGGCCTGCGCGTTGGAGAGGCCTGAGTTGTAGTTCTGCCAGACGATGTCCCCATCGGCGCGGATGGTCGCTTGGTCGTAGATGCCGTCTTCGACCTGCAACCACCGGCGGTACTCGAGAAACACGCCGTCGTACCATTTTGTGGGCATATCGATCGACGTGAGTCGGGTGTGCTTCTCGTCCTGGTATTGGCCGTCGTAGGTCAGCGACCCGAAATCGGTTCCCCAGGCGTAGTACCCCTCATAGGCGCCGACAGGGTCGCCGCCGGCGCCGGCGGGCGTGCCCCAGACCCAGTCGTCTGCGCCGTCTTCGGCTTCTCCGTCGAGAAGTTCGTGGGTCCAGCCGCCATCGGATTCTTCGAATCCCTCACAGCGAACCTCGAGCACCTCGCCGACGTAGAAGCTGAAGGGGCTGATTTCGCCGCCCTGAGGGGCGTTCACTTCGGTTCCCCCGTCGTCGACGAGTTGGATCGTGTACTCGACGAAGGACCCATCGGGGAACCTGTCCAAGACGGCGTCGGCAGACGTTGGTGAGATGTCCATGTCGACGGTGGCCCAGGGCCCAGAGTCCACGCGCCAGGACAACGTAGCGCTCGTTGGCGTGACGTCCGTGCAGTCGCCCGCATCCGCTTGCAGCGCCACTGACAAGGGAACGGGGGTCATCGCGGCGGCCCGAACGACGGGGTCGTGGCCCGACACGATCAGGGCGGCGCCACTGGCCGGGCCTAGACCGTGGCGTCCAAAGGCCTCGATGATTTCGCAAAGGTGTGGAGTGCCGTTGGACAGGTCGCCATCGTCGTCGTCGGCAAGGAGGGCGGCGTCGTAAGACTCCGCCACCGTGGGGCCCGTCTCCAAGAGGTTCGCGAAGATGTTCTCGATGGACGCCCGGCCGACTTCGGGGCCTTCGACGGCCTCGAGGATGCCCCAGAGGTCCCACATGGCGCCGGCAAAGATGAGACCGTTGGAATGGACGTAGTAGACGTCGTCCACGTAGTCGTCGGGGTAGACGCGGTCGGGTCCAACGTCGCGAATTCCGCCGCCGCCATCGTAAAAGCCGGGGGCGATGATCGAGTCCCCGGACTGCAGGAACGCGACCACGTCGGCCGCGCCTTCTCCGAGCGAGCCATCGTAAACGCCGGCGCGAAGGCTGTAGTAGTGAAATCCGTGGCCATACTCATGGTAGATGACGTCGGCCAACTGGCCGGTGTTGCTGCAGCCGTCGCCCGCCCGGTAAAAGTGGATGTTGCCGTCAAAGTACGCGTTGCACGTGTAGGCAAGGTTGACTTCCGCGATCAGCCCGAAGGTGGCCATGGCCACGTCCGGGCGCAGGCTGAGGTTCCAGTCTCGAATGATCTGCGTGTGGACCCAAGTATCGATTTCCGCCTGGGTGGCGTTGGCCGCGCCATAGGTACCGAGTTCGCCGTCGGACTCCAACTCGCCGTCGGCGCCGCCAAGATTGTCGACATCGAGCCAGTCGCCGTGCAGCCGCGCGAGCCACCCGTCGGGCGCTTCGATCTCGAAGGTGCCGGTCGCGTCCGTCGACACCCGGTAGTCTCCCGCCTCGATCCACGCGTCTACCAGCGGGTAGGCCAACAACGGATCGGCCGGCTGCCTAGGGTGAGCGAGGGCCTCGACCTGTCCGACGAGGTTTCGTACGGCATTGTCCCGGCGCAGGACTTCACCGCTCACGGCGTCGACGACGGTGGTCCAGCGTCCATGCGGATGGGCCGAGGTGTGCGTCACCCGCCAGGCGGCGCCCAAATGGCGGCCGCGTCGGTCGGTGCTTTCGGCCCAAACGCGCTCTGCGCGCGGCTCCTCCATGGCCGGGATCCCGGCAGTCGCTACCTCGATGGCCGAGAGGGGGTCGATGAGCGGCGCGTTGCGGCGCGCGAGGGCGGCCAGGGGCTGGCCGTGAAAGGCAACGATGGCGCCATCTTGCCAGCGGAACGTCCAGTCGCCCCGGTCCAAGGGGATGCCGTCGATCGTCGGCGAAACCGTGACGAACGTGGCGACGTGGCCCTCGGCCACGCGGCTCACCTGCCACTTGGCCTCCGCCAGGCCAAAAAGGTCGACGTTGGCGGAGACGAGGTCACGGACCGCGTCCTCAGGTGCCCCAGGCATCGGAATCGGCGCTCCGGCAGCGAAGGACGGTCGGCCTGTCGCTTCGTCGAATCGGGCCGACCAGCCGTCGGCCTGACTGGCGAAGCGCTGCCAGCGCCCGTCGAACATCCAACGCCGCTGTTCGCCGGGAGATGCGAATCGAACGGGGGCTCCCGTCGGCCCGTGGACCCCGTCTGACGGGGGCGCAACCGCCCACGCCAGGGTCGCAAGCCAGCCCAGCGCCATCGCGCCTCCTCTGGCGATACTACCGTCGGAGCCCGCCGACGGCTGCCGTTCGCTGGCGCCTTGGACATCGCCCTTACAGTTCAGCCGTCGGCGAGGAAGGCGTCAATCGCTTCGCGTTCAAGCAGGCCAAGCGAAGCATCGAGGCACTCGGCACAGATCGGGACGCCCCGGAAGGTCCAGACGGCCCTCGCGTCCACCGCCGTTTGGGTGCACAGCCGGCAGGCGAGGTCCGGTTCGTCGCTCGCAAGGTCGCGCCGCTCAATGGCCAGTTGGGCGAGACAGCGGTCACAGACGGCGGCATCGGCCGACGCGATGAGGTGGTCGACGTCAGGGCCCCGGCGTCCGCACGTGGCGCAAAGTCGGTCGGCGTCGTCACGAATGGCGCGCGGCCGCTGGACCGGGGCAGTGGTGGCCACGGCCGTCGCCAACGCGTCGACGAGGTGCTCTGCGCCGCGAGCTCGCGCCCGTCGGCGGAGGCCGGCGATGGACTCTTCGTCGCCGAGCAAGGCGAGCGCGGTGCGCGCCGCGTCGGCGAGATCGGGATCGGCCTCCGTCGTCCATCGCATGAGTAGCGGGCGCGCCTTGTCTTGCCGGCTCGCGCCGACAGCCAGGAGGATCAGGGCTTGCCAGGCGCGGGCTGTGCGTCGCTCGGCGTCGACGGCGGTCCGGTAGGCTCGAACGTCGCGCGACGGACCGTGGCGGTCGACGGCGGCCTTGCCAAGGTCGGCGTCGGCGAGGTGCAAGCCGCGTTGAAGGGCGCTCTCCGGGATGCGATGGGCCAGCGCCAACACCTCGCGGCCGAGGCCGATGGCGTAGTGAGAACCTGGGTCCTGCAGCGCACCGACCGCGGCGCGCGCGCGGCGGCCCGCGGCGTGTTCGATGGCCGCTTCCCAAAGCTGGAACCGTAGGCCCTCGTCTGTCGTGAGTTCCATGGAAAGCGCGATGGCCGTGGTCGCCTCTTCGTCCACGTCGGCGAGCGCTCGGAGCAGGATGGCGACGCGTTCGCGAGTCGCCCCGCGCGGGTCGGCGCGCCGGCCCTCGACGTCGAGGTGGGCCGGGAGGCGGTCGTAGGGCGTGACTTCGGCGCGGAGCGCGGACCGGAGCCAGCGGACGTCGCGGCTCCGATTGCGCAAGCGGACGAGTTCGGCGAACGCTCCACTGTGGTCAGGCGCCTCGGAGAGCAGGGCCTTGAGCTCGCGGACGGCGTCGTCCTCTCGTCCCTCCATCACGAGGGCCGAGGCCAGCGCAAATCGGGCGGCCGTGTCCCCAGGATCGAGGGCGAGGCCTCGCTGCGCGGCCTCGCGGGCGCGCGCGACCTCGTCGAGTTCGAGGTAGCACATCGCAATTCGGGTCAGCGCCTTGGGCGATTCGCCGGCCAGGCCGATGTGCTGACGGAAGTGCTGGACGGCGTTCTTGAAACGACCCTCAGCGACGTCGACAAGGCCCAACAGCCAAAGCGCGCGAGCCTTGTATTTTTCGTTCTCGGCGAGGCGGATCAGCAGACGGCTCGCCCCTGCATGCCGCCCGTTGTGCAGGCAGGTTTGGGCCAACTGGAACCACAAGGCCGGCTCGATGGCGGGGCTGGCGCCGAGGCGCAGCGCGCGAACGGCGTGAAATTGCGCACGTTCCACGAGGCGGGGTGAGCCTTGCCCGCGCTCTACGTGGTTCCACAATTGGCGGGAAAGCAGGTGGTGCGGTTCCCAGGCGTTCGGGGACAAGCGGCAGGCCAGCTCCATCTCCCGGATGGCGGTGCCGTCGCGGAGACCTTTGGCTGCCCACAGGAGGCCAAGCGCGAGGTGGACGTCGCCGCGATCGCCGGCGAGCGAGAGCGCGCGGTCGAGGTGCTTTTCGGCGGCGTCGAGGCGGTCCATGCCGGTGAGCGCGAGCCCCGCGATGACGAGGCAAGGGACGTGGTCGGGGTCCCCTTGAAGCGCGCGGCGCGCATGTGTGAGCGCCTTGTTCAACCAGGGTTCGCCGCCATCGTGGAACATGCCTTTGGCGATGCAGGCGGCGGCCAACTCGGCGCGTGGCGCACCGTCGTCGGGCGAGGTCTCGACCCGCTTCTCGAGGCGACTCAGATTCCAATCGAGCTTCTGGTGCGGAAACATCGGGGGCGTCCCTATCGCGCGCAGGGGCGGGCGCCCGCGAGCCACATCGCTACTCGCCTTCGCCCGCTGCGGCCGCTTCACGCTCGAGCTCGGACTGCCAATCGAGCACGGACTCGCTCCAGGCGGCCCGGCGCGGGTCGTCGGACGGGACGGCTTGGATGGCGGCAATCATGGCGTCCACGGCCCGCGTCACGTCACCGCGCGACTGGTAGGCCTCGGCGATCTGGGCGGTGTGGTTGGCGTCGCCCCCAAGTGCTTCCCATGGCACTTGCTGCCAGTCGAGGAGCAGCGAGAGATTCGCGTCTTGGGTGTCCAGGTGCAGATTGCGCGGCGCGCTGTACTCGATCCGCATGTTGTCGTCGGTGTTCAGCCCGATGTCCCCGACCATTTCCATGACGCGAGGTCGCGCCATGAGGCTGAGGGCCACGATGTGCATGGGGTCGGTCATGTCCACTGCGGCCAGGGCTTCCGCCACGTCGGCATGGCCGAACAGGCGGGCAGCCGTGGCTCGATCGGGCGTCAAAGGCTCGTTCGAACCCACCAACACGAGGTCGGCGTCGTCGATCGTCGCGTAGACGACGACGTGGGGGTACACGTCCGCGAACGTGGCCAGCAACGAGCGCAGGTCGGAGGGGTCCATCCCGTACATCTGGACCCATTGCGACCACACGCCGCCGGGCTTCAGGCGCTCCTTGCCCAAGGCGAAGAACTCGCGCGTGAAGAGGTTCGACACGCCCGTGATCCAGGGGTTGGACGGTTCGGAGACGATGACGTCATAGGTCCCCGGCGGTGTCAGGACGACGTGGTTTCGGCCATCGTTGTGGATGAGCTTGAGTCGAGGATCGTCGAGAATGTCGAAGTTCCAAGCCGCGAAGATCCGCGCCGCGCGCTCGATGGCGGGCTCCAGCTCGACGACGTCGAGGCGCTGGATCTCGGGATGCGTCGACGCTGCGCCCGCGGTGATGCCGCTGGCAAGGCCAATCACGAGGACGTCTTTCGGCTCTTCGACGAACATCATCGGCAGGAGCGAACAAAGGACCTGCGTCGGCATGTCGGTGCTGGTGCTCGCGTCCACCTTGCCGTTGTTGGCGAGCCACATGTTGCCTGTGCCCTTGTTCTGGGCGACGGTGACGACGCTGGCGAGCCCCTCCTCGTAGAAGACGAGGTCGTACTTGCCGACGGCGTAGGAGCGGATGCCCTCGCGCGTGTGATTGTCGAAGTGGCTGACGTAGTGGTACATCCCGGCGGTCATCCACATCGGGTCCCAGGGCGGACGGCGCGCAATGCCGGCGAGCGCGGCGACGGCGACTGCGACCCCAAGCGGCCAGGCCCGTGAGGCGGCTGGCCCTGCGGCTCGCAGGAGGATGAGGGCGGCCACCAGGTTGACGGCGGCCGCCAGGAACACCGTGCCCTGAACCCAGAGTTCGGGCAGGAAGACAAAGCCTGCAAGGAAGGCGCCAAAGACGCCGCCGGCCGTGTTGGCGGCGTAGATCCGGCCAACGGGTTTGCCAAGTGCGCCGCCTGCGCCCACGACGGCGCGAACGGCGACAGGAAAGGCGGCGCCCATCAGGAGCGCTGGCGGCGTCATCACGACGGCGGAAAGGAGGATGGAGACAATCCAAGTCCAACCTGGCAATTCCTGGACCGCGATGGCGTCGAACATCCAGACATACCACAGCGGCATCTGGGGGTAGACGTACATGAGGCCGAAGGAGGTCAGGGCGACGCCGATCTCGATGGCGGCGAGCAAGCGAAGCACGCCGCCAACGCCCTCCTTGCGCATCACCCGGTCCGCCCAGGGTCCACCGGCTCGGCCACCGAGTGCGATGCCGACGAGGAACGCCAGGAGCATCGTCGAAAAGGCGTAGACGCTTGCGCCGATCATGAGCGCCATCAGGCGCGTCCAAGCGACCTCGTAGACGAGGCTGGCGAAGCCCGCGAGCGCCATGGCGATGGCCACGGGCCCGAAAGCCGCCGGCACGGCCGCATCGGCGTCGACGGCGATGTCGGGAGCCGTTTTTCCCGACGATGGAGTGGCGGCATCGAGGGCGAAGGCGGCCAAACCGAGTGCGACGTTGGCGCCGCCGGCGGCCAAGGTCGTCATCTGCAGGCCCCAGGCCGGTAGCAGGACAAAGCCGGCGAGCCACGTGCCGAACACGGCGCCGGCGGTGTTGACGGCGTAGAGAAGGGCGACGCGGTCGCCGGCCGACGCCAGCCGCGTCGTCGCGAACCGCGCCAGCAGCGGCAAAGTGCCGCCCATCATCGCGGTGGGGGGGGCCAACAGGACGCCCACCATCACGGCTTGGACCGCGCCGAACGCTACGGGGCCGGGGTCGGAACCGCGCCAGACGCCAAGGTAGAGCGGGGTGATCGCTTGGAGCAGCGTCGGGAAAGCGACCGCGTAGACCCCAATGGCGATTTCCAGCCCGCCGTACCAACGCAAAGGTCGGGGTGTACGGTCGGCGAGGGGCGCAAGTGCCCAACCGCCAAGGGCGAGGCCCGCCATGAAGGCTGACAGAACCGTCGCAATCGCAAACGAAGAGGTGCCGAAGACGAGGTGCAGCTCGCGGGACCACAACGTCTGGTAGACGAGGCCGGTGGCTCCGCTGAGAAAGAAGAGAGGAAGCAGCAACTGGACCGCTGCCTCCCGGCGGTCCGCGCCGGCGGGGATCTCGGGTCCTGGTTCGTTCACGCTTCCTCCCGTCAACCGGTCAGGTCGTTTCGGCTTCGACGGGCTCGTCTTCGAGGAGGGCCTCCTCGATTTCTTCGAGGAGCAGCGCGTTGCGCAGGCGGCGACGCTGGAAGGCGAAGACCACGGCATCGGCAAGGCCGATGGCCAGGTAAAGGACGGCGCCGATGCCCCACAACATGCTCACGTCGAGCACGACAGCGCCGGTGAGGCACAGCGCCAAGCTGACACCGAGCAATCTGGCAGCGTTGCGATTCGCTCGCAAGTCGCGGAAGGACCGGAACGGAAAGTTGCTCACCATGAGCAGGCCGAGGAAGCCGACGAACGCGCCGAGCACCATGGGCGACGGCGACAACCAAGCGCGAAGGTAGTCGTTGGCCACCCAAATGAGTGTGACGAGGGTCCCCCCGGCCATCGTCGTCGTCAGGCCCTGGCTGTGCCCGGGGAGGTTCCAACTGCCTTCGAGCGCGCTGACGTTGAAGCGAGCGAGGCGGAAGGCGGCGCAAACGGTGTACCCGAAGCACAAGGCGAATCCGATGCCGCCGAGGTCCCGCAGCAGCCAGGCCCAGGCCATCAGGGCGGGCGCGACCCCGAAGCCGAGGAAGTCGGCGATGGTATCGAGGTGGACGCCGAATTCGCTGTACCGGCCCGTGAAGCGTGCGACGCGGCCGTCGATCATGTCGAAGATCGCGCCGAAGATGACGAGGACCGCGCATCGGCTGAGGAGTTCGGGGGTGACCGGGGTGCCCACGAGGGACGCAATCGCCAACGAGCTGCAGAAGATGCTGGCCCCGGTGAACCAGTTCGGCGGGTTCAAGAAGTGGCGGACCACTCGACCTCCGGGCGGCCCGCCGTATAACTCCCTGGCTCGGGAGACCCGTCTGGCCGTCGTCGTCCACAAATATGGAGGTTCGTCCGTTGGCGACCTGTCTCGGATCGGCCGGGTGGCGGATCGGATTGCCTCCGCCGTGGCGGCGGGCGACCGGCCCGTGGTCGTGGTTTCCGCCATGGGCAACACGACGAACGAGCTGTTGGCCCTCGCGAAGGCGATGTCGCCCGTCCCGGACCGGCGCGAGTTGGACATGTTGGTGTCGGTCGGGGAACGCGTGACCATGGCGTTGCTCGCGATGGGCCTGCGCGACCGCGGGGTCCCGGCGAGAAGCCTGACCGGAAGCCAATCTGGCATCCTGACCGACGGTACCCACGCCGGCGCGCGCGTGGTGGCCGTTCGACCCGACCGGGTCCGCGACGCGCTCGCGGCTGGCGAGACGCCCATCGTGGCAGGCTTTCAGGGCGTCAGTGTCGACAAGGAAATCACCACCTTGGGCCGCGGGGGCTCGGACACCACGGCGGTGGTTCTTGCGGCCGCGTTGGGCGCCGAGCGGTGCGAGATCTGCTCCGACGTCGACGGGGTGTGGTCGGCCGACCCGCGTCGTGTGCCCGACGCAGTTCGGCTGGACGCCATCGGTCTCGACGCGATGGCCTCGTTGGCGCGTGCGGGCGCAACCGTACTGTTCGAAGACGCGGTCCGGTACGCACGGGACCACGGCGTCACGCTGCACGCCGCGCGCACCTTCGGGGGGGGACGCGGTACGACCATCGGTCCCGAGCCCCAACCGGGCGTCTGGGCCGTCGCGAGCGACCGATTGCTAAGGTCGACCAAGGGAGCCCCTCGCGGTGCGCGCCTTCGGCGGCGATGGGGCGAACACCGTCATTGGGACGTCCGCAACCTGCACGGGGCTCCCCTCGACGGGGTCGAGGTCGCCGTCGTTTCCGCGGTCGCGAGCGGCCTTGGCGAGTGGAACGACGGGTTCGACTTGGCGTCCGAGGCGCTGGCGGGTGCAGGCCTCCAGCTTCGTCATTGCGGCGCAGACGGTGATTCGTGGTGGTTCGAAGTCGATCCTTCGGCTGAAGATGCCGCAGTTCGGGCGCTTCATGCCCACCTTGCCGACCACGATCCAAACGGGTCCGCAGTAGGCGGGCGTACCGGGTAGAATGTGGTAGAATGGTGTACGGAGGCGCAATGCGCTTGAGCACTTTGGCCTGGCTTGCGTTGGCCGGATGTCCTTCGACCAGCGACGGCGAGGGGCCTACGACAGAGGCCACCGAGGTCTGCGGGAACGGCATCGACGACGATGGCAACGGGGAGCTCGATTGCGCCGACACCCAATGCGCGTGCCCTGAGATCTGTGACGGTGGGGGCGGTGACGAGGATCGCGACGGCGTCGCCGACTGCCTCGACTCCGACTGCGATGGCTCCTGCTCGGAATTCGACTACTGCGCGGACGGGCGCGACAACGACGGCGACGGCCGGATCGACTGCGACGACACGGATTGCACGGTTCCGGAGTGCGCCGAGGATTGTGGCGACGGTCGTGACAACGATGCAGACGGCGCCGAGGACTGTTCGGACACCGATTGCAACGTGCCGGAGTGCGTCGAATTGTGCGCGGACGGGCGCGACAACGACGCCGACACCGCTGTCGACTGCGACGACCCCGATTGCGACGGCAATTGCCCCGAGGATTGCACGGACGGGCGCGACAACGACCTTGACTTTTTCGTCGATTGCGACGACAGCAACTGCGAAGGTGCCTGCCCGGAGGACTGCCTCGACTTTGTCGACAACGACGCGGACGACCTGGTCGACTGCGAAGACCCGGAGTGCTTTTCGGCATGCGACGAGGACGTCGACGGCTTCCTCAACGGCCTGCACGGCGGCGACGACTGCAACGACCAGGATCCGTTCGTCAACCCCGAGGGCAGCGAGGTCTGCAACGGCTACGACGACAACTGCGACGGCCTGACCGACGAGGCGGACCCGACCAACGACCCGAATTCGCTCATCGCCTTCCACGAGGACCTCGACGTGGACACGTTCGGTCGCACGAACTCGCCCATCATATGGGCGTGTTCTCAGCCCGACGGGACCGCCGTTGGCGACCTCGATTGCGACGACGCGAACGCCGCGATCAACCCCGCCGCGACGGAAATTTGCGATGGCCTCGACAATGACTGTGACAAGCTGCGCGACGACGCCGACCCGTCCGTCGACCTGAGCACGGCGTCGGACTGGTTCACGGACGCGGACGGCGACGGGTTTGGTGACGGGGCCAGCATCGTATTTGCGTGTGCGCCTCCCGCGAATACCGCCGACAACGACGACGATTGCGACGACACCGATCCGCTGAAGCTCGGCCCAGGGGACTGGGTTCCGGACCTGGATGCCGACGGCTACGGCGCCGGCGACGTCTTCGGCGTGATTTCGTGCGACCCGCCGGCCGACGGTTGGGCGTCCGAGTACCTGGAAGACGACTGCAACGACGGCGACGCGCTCATCTTCCCTGGCGCCGAGGAAGTCTGTGCGGACGGCATCGACAGCGACTGCGACGGGGTCGACGGCGGTTGCGCGCCCATCTACGTTGGCAAGTTCCAAATTTTGGATGGCCCATCGTGGACGGCCGATCCGGACACGGTCTCGTGTGTTGGCGCATGTTCCCAGCTCTTTGGGGGCCTGCCGTCCGACTACACCTGTTCGTCGATCGGGCCAGGCGTCGTCGACGCGCAAGCCTTCCTCGACGGGTGGGGCGATTCCACGTACTGCTTCTCGCCGAAGTCCGAAGGCTACGTGAAGAACTCGCACTACGACTGCGGTGCCTTCGCGTGCTCGTACTCGACCTACGTGATGGACCACTCCTGCTCGGCGAGCAACTACTGCTTCCTTCTGCCTTAGCCCTACCCCAAGACCGCGGCTGGGTTCAGAAGATGCGGAAGTCGTCGATCAGGATGTCGTTCGGGCCCGTGCCCGACCCGTCCAGTGCGGTCGTGTCCCGCAGGATGAGGCGCCAGAGGCGGCTCGCATCCAATCGGGTGGGGCTGCCCTCGATGGCGGTGGCCTCGTCGAGATCAAGCGTCCATTCGATGCTGGATCCGGTGGGGACACGGATAGGGGTGCCGACAAAGTAGCTGTTGCCGTCGGCGTCGATGACCCAAGCTCTCAGCCACGCATCCTGCTGGGTGGCCCTGACGCTCATGGCAATTCGGCTGGGAGGGGGCAGAGGCCGGTCGAAGGCGACGACGAGTTCGTCGCCTTCCCGAACCGTGGCCGTCGTCGACCAAATCAGGGCCGGGTCGGCCGATTCGGTCGTCGTTTGGGTTCGGATGGACCCCACGTCCGAGTGGCCCCAGGGGTGGAAGATGCCGTGGTCCGTCCCGTCAAAGGTCCACGTGACCGGCGTCGTCCGGATGGCGGCAGCGTCCAGTTCGATGCGACCGAGAAGGTCGAAACAGGGCGCAGCGCAACTGCCGGTTCGGATGCCGTCTCGGAGGGCGTCTCGGGCCTCGTCCCAAAGTTGGAGGTCCCAGCGGGCTCGCGCAAGACGGTAGCGCAGGTCCCCAGATTCGGGGCTGTCGCCGAGCTGTTGGAGCAGTTCGTGGTAGCGCCTTGCGGCCTGGACCGGATCGCCGTCGACCGACCAATCCAGGGTGGCGTCGGCGATGGCATCCCAACGGTCTCGTTCGCCCGCGCGCGCCGTCGTGGTGACGGCGAGCATCCCCAGAACGAAGGCCGAAGCCTTCATCCTTCGTTGCCGATGAACCGGTAGCCGACCCCGTGCAGCGTCTCGATGAACCGCGGCTCCGCCGCGTCGTCGCGGAGTTTCTTGCGGACGTTGAGGATGTGGGTGTCCACGGTCCGGGTCGTGACATTGGGCGAGTAGCGCCAGATGCTCGTGAGCAATTCGCCGCGCGGCAACACTTTGCCCTTGTGTTCGATGAGGTAGCGCAGCAACTCTTGTTCGCGGTTGCTCAGGCGCTCCTCGCTGTCGGCGTGGCGGATGACGTAGTTGTCGAGGTCGACCTCCGCCCCCGGGTACCGGTAGACGGAACGCGCGCCGCCCGTCCGCCGAAGAACGGCGTTGACGCGGGCCTTCAACTCCAACAGCGAAAAGGGCTTTGTGACGTAGTCGTCGGCGCCGAGTTCGAAGCCGAGCAGCTTGTCCTGCTCCGATGTGCGGGCCGTCACGAACAGGACGGGGCCGTCGTATTCGTCGTCGCGAAGGGCTTTGCAGACGTCAAAGCCTGACTTCTCTGGCTCTGGACCCTCGTTGAGCATGACGTCGAGTACAACGACGTCCGGGGGATGACGCTGCGCGATGGCGAGGGCCTGCGACATGCAGCGCGCCGTGTAGACGTCGTACATCTCCCGCGAGAAGAACCGTTGCAGGGTGTCGAGCAGCGGCGGCTCATCCTCGACGAGCAGGATGCGCGGCATCAGGAACTCCTGGGCAATGGGGCGACCGGAAGGCTCACAGCAAAGGTGGTGCCCCGGCCAAGGGCGCTGTCGACGGTGATGGTTCCGCCATGAGCGTCGACGATGTAACGCACGATGGCCAAACCGATCCCGGTGCCCTTGCGGCGGCGAACCCGCGGGTCCTTGGACCGAAAGAACTGGTCGAAGAGATGGGGCAGGTCATCCGCCGAGATGCCCATGCCGCGGTCGGCGACCTGGAGGTCGACCGATTGAGCGGTGGCCGTGACTCGAACGCCGACCCAGTTGGCGTCGCCGCCGTATTTTGCCGCATTCGACAAGAGGTTCGTCATCACTTGGCCGATCGCGTCTCGGTCGCAGGCGACGAGCGGTAGGCCGTCGGCGATGTCGACTTCGACGCGCACGCCCCGGGTCTCGAAGTCGCGGGACGCAACTTCAACGTGGTAGCGCACGAGGGCGCCAAGGTCGTCGGGGCGCAGCGTGTAGCGCTTCGCGCCTCGTTCGATGGCGGCGAAATCGAGCACATTGTCAACGAGGCGGCTGAGGCGCTCCGATTCCATGACGATGGCGTCGTGATGCGCGTCGGTGTCGGCGCCAGGTTCGACGAGGCCCAATTGCAGAGCCTCGCCTTTCAACCGAATTTGCGTGATGGGCGACCGAAGTTCGTGGGACACGTTGGCCGCGAAATCCGCCTTGGCTCGGGCGGCCTCCACTTCGCGAGAGACGATGAGCGCGGTCAGCACGAGGCCGGCAGCAAAGGCGGCGACGGAGACGGCGATGGCAATGAGCCGGGAGCTGCGATTGCGCCGGTCCTGTTCCTGAAGGCGGCTTGTGTCATCGGGCAGGATGGCTACGGTGACGCTTGGCAGCAAGGTGCCGGCGCTCGCGGTCCACAACGCATCGTCGGGGATTCGCTCGCCGGGCCTGAGCACGACGGTCGTCAGGTCCGGGTCGGCGGCGCCGAGGCGGTCGGCCTCCTCGCGGATCTGGTCAAAGATGCTCTGGCTCGAGAATGAGAACACCCAGCTGCCTGCGCCGTCGGCGAGCAGGGCCCACAGTGCGGGCGAGTCGACGCGGGCAGGAATCCAAGCGAAGCCGTCCGTGGGGTCTCCGGCGTCAAGGGCATCGATTTCTGCGTCGACAAGCCCCGCCCAGAACAGCTGGTCGGTGCGGTCGTCCAAGCGCCGGCGCATCCGTTCGGCCCATGCGACGTCGGTCATCCCCTCCAGGCGTCGCATGGCACGACGGGCAAGGGCCGGCTCGCCTCCGCCCCCGATCGTCCAGGGCGCCTCGAGCGAGTCCTGCACGAGGTCGGTGAGCAGTTGGGCACCCACGGAGGGTTCGCGAGCGAAGTGCAACTCTGCGCGCATGAGAAGCGCGAGGTCGCCGACCCGAAGGCCCCGGGGGTCCCGTTCGAGGCCATAGTCTCCGTAGAGTGCGGCAAGCGCCGCGTCGGCTTCGCGCTCGCGCCCGCTTCGGGCAAGCGCGCGCGCCTCGCCAAGGAGAGCCTCGACCCGCCAGCTGCCGTCCGCGACCTCTGCGACCGTTCGCCAGTGCGTCGCAGCCTCGGCGGTCCGGTGGCCGACCTCGGCTTCGACCGCGGCATTGCGGAGTTGGGCGACCTGGGCGACAGGCTCTTGAAGCGCGTCGGCGCGGGTGATCGCCGCCGACCGTTCGAAGGGCGTGATCAGGACGTCGTCGCGGTCCCTTCGGAAGACGGCCCTGAGGTGGGGGCTGAGGCTCCTTAGATCGACCGTCAGGGCTTGGCGCGCTTCGATCCGTGCGGTGACTTGGGCCTCGAACCGTCGCCGGACCTGCTCGAGTTGACGCGCCAACGTGCTGCCGGTGGTCTCGGCGCGCCGCTCCAACTCCTGGGTGGCGAGGAGGCCGACGGCGTCGATCGACGAGACCGCGAGGGCGGCCAAGAGCAGAATGGGCAGCAGGGTCGTGGCGGCGAATAGCATCGAGAACCGCGCGACATCGACCAGGCTTCGGAAGTCCTGATGGGCCGCCTCTTCGCCGCGCCGCCGCGCCAACCAAGCGATGGCCGCCCGGCGGAACTGGTCGGACCAGGTTCGGCGTACGCCGGGCCGGTGGGTCCAGGGGGAGGCCATGGCTCGTCCTATCCGGTCAGAACAGCGCCAACGTCAAGGTGGGCCGAACGCGGGGCTCGACGGTCGTCGTCATAGGCAACGCGGCGTCCAGGCCCGCGCCAAGGGCTAGATGGGTCGTGAGCGGGACGGTGAAGCTCGGCTGGGCTGCGAGCCAGGTGACATCCGAGTCCAAGGCGATGCCAATGAGCATGCCGAATTGAAGGGGCGTTTCCGTGGCGGCCAGGGCGATGGCGCCAAGTCCGCGTCCGCTCAACGTGCCGCCGGGCATGTCGCCGACAACGCCGCCGCGTAGAGTGACGCCGACGGCGTCCGAGGCCCAGGCCGTGGCGCCGAGGCCGACGTCGTGGTGCAGACCCGCCACATCGGCGGTGAGCAGGGCGCCCGGGACGCGCAGAGCGGGTGCAAGCGCGGCGGCGTCTGTTCCGGGAATCGGAGTCGCGAGCGCGGCCAACTGGAGGGTGGCGGTGACCCTCTCTGTCACGCCGACGTCGAGGTCGGCCGACTGACTCAGGATGTCGATGCGAGCACGAAGAGCGCGCGGCGCCAAGGGCGCGTGAACCGCTGGTCCGATCCTAGCAGGCTGCTGCAAAGCGCCGTCCTGCTGCACCCGCGGCGGCGCGGAGATGCGCGGGGCTGGCCCGGGCGCGGTCGGGTCGACAAGAAAGTGCGTCAAGTCGGCCGCAAACTGATCCTGGGCGGTCTGCAGGCAGGTCTTCAGCGCTTGCGCAGCGGGGCGGCGAAACCACAATCGCCACACGGGAGAGAACCCAAACAGCGACTTATCGATGCGACAGGCGCCGCCCAGCGTCCGTTGAGCCAGTGGGGTCCCATCGAGCGCGAGCAAGGCCACGTCGACCTCCCACGGAACATCGACGGTGGCCGGGGTGACGGCCGAGCCGACCGTTCCGGCGGCGCCAGATGACAGTCGAAGCGCCAAGGACGCATCCGAGGCCTCGCGGCGCGCCGCGAAGTGACGGATGTCCAGCGTGAGCAGACGCTCGGCGGGCCCTGCCTCCGGCGTGAGACCGAGCGACGCGACGACCACTTTGGCGGTCCGGTCGAGGGCGTCCACCGGGTGGGGGTGCACATTGACGTCGCCGTGGGTCGTGATGGGGAAGAAGGCGGTCGCGTGAAAGCCCCCGTCCTGCCGCTCGCCGGGTGGCCGCAGGTCATGAGGGGGGGCGACCGCCACAGTCGGCGCCGCGATCGGCCCGCGCAACGCGACATCGACGGGATCGAGCACGATTTGAGGCGGAGGGGTACACGCGGCCAGGGCGAGGAGGCAGAGATGTGGTGGTGGGCGGCGTGTGCGCAAACCGCGGAACCACCGCAGCCGGTCCATTTCGTCGACTTTCCGGCCGTTGAGCGCGCGGTCGCGCAGGGGGACCTGGATGCCGTTCATCGGCTGGCCCGCGGGCTGACTCGCGGCGCTGACGACCCCGCAGAGGAGGCCGTCGCCGGGGCGGTTGCGCTCCTTTCGATCGCCGAAGACGGGGCCGAGGCCAAGCAGGCCCTTGCTGTACTGAGCGCTCGGTGCGCTGATTGCCATCAGCGGCCGTAGACGGCGGCGCGGAAGGCGGCGCCGCGTTCGGAGAAGTCGCGCCACCGGTGGTAGGACGGTCCGCCGGGCGAAAAGAGGACGGTCCCGCCTGCCGGGGTGACCGCGCGTGCGTGGGTGACGGCCTCGGCCAGGTCGTCGAACTGCAACTTGGCGACGTTTGCGCTTACGCCTGCCAATACTCGGGGCCCCGTCTCTGGAAGACCGATCACGCAGCGCAACTCGGTCGACGCTGCGATCGCGCGCACGGCTGGATCGACGTCGTAGCCGCGGTCCTTGCCACCAACGATGAGCGTCGATGTCTCCGGCCAAGCTTCCAGAGCTGCGGCCGTGGCTTCGGGTGCGGTGCTGATGGCGTCATTCACCCAGCGTCGCCCATCGACGATCCCGAGGTCTTCGAGGCGATGGGGCAGCCCGGCAAACGCCTCGAACACCCCTTCCACCTCGGCTGCTGACACGCCCCAATCCGCCGTGGCCGACCACGCGGACAGGACGTTGTGCGCCATCGCGTCGCCGCGCAAGCGGAACGCCCGCCTTGGAACCGTCGCGCCGTCCGCTCCGACGAAGTGACCATCCCTCATGTGGGCTTGGGGGGGGGCTCCGAAAGTGTGGGCGGTCGCGAGGTGTTTGAAGCCCGCTGGGACCCAGACCGGGCCCTGTGTGCGTTCCAACAGGTTCAGCTTGGCGGCGAGGTAGGGCTCGAAGCCGCCGTGCCAATCCAGATGCTCCGGAAACAGGGACGTCAAGATGGCTCGGTCGGGGCCCGTCTCGAGGTCGGCGGCTTGGTACGACGACACCTCGAGGACAGCGATCCCCCCAACGAGTTCGTCGAGCGCGTCCAGAGCGGGGCGTCCCACGTTGCCAAGGGCATGGGCGGAGTGGCCCGCAGCATTCAGAAAGGCGGCGGCGAGGGTGGTCGTCGTGGATTTTCCCTTGCTGCCGGTGACCGCCAGCACGCGAATGCCGCGGCGCGCAGTTTCGGCGAGGAAGAGGCGCGTCGTCGTCGTCTGCGGAATGCCGAGCGCGTCCGCGCGGCGCCGTAGGGGGTGGTGGGGAGCGAAACCCGGCGAGCGGACGAGCAGCTCGATGCCGCCGAGGGCCGCGGCGGCGTCGGCGCCCCATAGACAGTCGGCGCCAGGAAGCGGGTCGGCGGGATTGTCCGTCAGAACGGTCAGCGGCCGGCCCCGAAACCAACGCGCAGCGGCGGCGCCCTCGAGTCCTGCGCCAAGGATGCCGACCGACCCGCTCACGTGAGGTCGAGCGCGTCGGTGAGGCGCTCGTAGAACCCGGCTGGGAGGCAGTGGTCGTGGCTGGGTGTCAGGGCCTCGGCGAGCGCCGCGGTGGGGGGGTGTCGGGCGAAGAGTGCGTCGGCAACCCCGGCCAGCGACGCCGGCCAATCTCCACGTTCACGCCAAAGGCCGATCGCCGCGGACAACTCCGCCGGTGTACCCACACATTCGTAAGGGCGAGGTCCCTCCAACTCGGCGAGGTCCCGGACGCGAATTTCGGCGTTGACGAGAAAGTCGCTCCCGAACAGCTTGGCGCGGTCGTCGCTGGAAAGAAAGGCGCCCACGACGATGTAGACGAAGGTGCATTTCGGGCAGACGCCACACCACCGGGGGGGCGCGTCTCGTTGGGGGCCGGGCTGGCGAAAGTTGGCGTTGCAAGATGTCGTCGCGAAAAAATACCTCTCGTGGTCGGCAAACCGCCGCGCGATGGCCACCTCGGACAACGGCCGAAGGAGGCTGAACCAAATGGGATTGGGGCGGCTGCGGGCCCGCATCACGGCTTGAAAGGCCGACTCGAACGCGATGCCTTTGGACCATTGGTGGTTGACGTCGAGGCCGCGCCAGTGCGTCGACGGCACGGACGCGCTTCGCTCATTCGATGCGATCGCGCCAGCGTACCCACCGGCCAGACACATCACCCAGCTGATGGCTGCGAGCACAGCCGTGATGGGGACGTGGCCATTCGTGGCGCCCGCCGCATTCATCTCAGCGAGTTGGGGGTCCAACAGGCGGTGGACGACGAGGTGTCGGTCGCCCATGGCCGCGGCCTGGGCGCGAATCCAGTGCGAGGCACCGACGCTGAGGAGGTCGACGTCAAAGTCCATGTCTCGAAGGATCTCACGGCTGACGGCGCTGTCTTTGCCCCCCCCGATCATGAGCAGCCAACGGTGACCATCGGGGCGAGGGTGCGGCGCGGGGACCGTTCCGCCGCGGCGAAAGGCCGGCGCAACGCTCGGGTCGAGTTGACTCTCGTGGAAAAACTGAGCCAGGCCGTGCGTGTACACGTCCTGAGCGAGGGCCGCTGCGTCGTCCGAAAGGTTGCTTGTGATGACTTCCGGCGACGTCGACGCCTTCCAGTACGACACGCCAGCGAGGAGGTGTAGGACGTCGATTGCGGCGCGGGTGGTGGCGTCGTTCGCGTCGGGTGCGGGAGCATCGGCCGGAAAGACGATGCGCTCCGTCAGCTCGATCGCCCCAGGCGACTCGAGCCGGTACGGTAGCAGGAGGACGCGGCCCTCAAGGGACCACGGTGAAAACACGAAACGTTGGTGACGCGTGTAGGCCATGTGGAAACCTAGGGTCTGACAGACCTCACGTGAAGGCGGAAATCCCCGTGATCCACTTGCCGAGGACGAGGTTGTGGACGTCGTGGGTGCCCTCATAGGTGTACACGGATTCCAGGTTCGCCATATGGCGCATCACGCAGTACTCGCTGAGGATTCCGTTGGCGCCGTGAATGTCGCGGGCCATGCGCGCAACCTGAATCGCGATGTCGACGTTGTTCATCTTCGCGAGGCTGATCTGCTCAGGTGTGACGCGGTGGTCGTCCTTGAGCTTCGCGACGCGCCACGCCACCAATTGACCCTTCGTGATCTCGCGAAGCATCCAGGCAAGCTTGTTTTGGACGAGTTGGAAGCTCGCGATGGGTCGGTCGAACTGAATGCGGCTGACGCTGTAGTCGCGCGCGGAGTGGAAACACGCCTGGGCGGCGCCCAGCGCGCCCCATGAGATCCCGAACCGCGCGTTGTTGAGGCAGCTCAGGGGACCTTTGAGGCCCATGACGCCAGGGAGGATATTCTCGCGGGGCAGTTTGACGTCCTGAAAGACGAGCTCGCTCGTGACACTCGCTCGAAGGCTGTGTTTTCCTTTCATTTCTGGAGCGCTGAAGCCTGGCATTCCGCGCTCCACGAGGAATCCGCGGATGACGCCGTCGAGCTTGGCCCAAACGACGGCGACGTCGGCGACCGTGCCGTTTGTGATCCACATTTTCGCGCCGTTGAGGAGGAAATGATCCCCCTTGTCTTCGGCGCGGGTGATCATGCCGGTTGGATTGCTGCCGAAATCCGGCTCCGTCAGACCGAAACAGCCGATCGCTGTGCCCGCCGCGAGGCGTGGCAGCCACTTTTCCTTTTGCTCTTCGCTTCCGTAGGCCCGGATCGGAAACATGACGAGCGAGCCCTGCACACTGGCGAACGAGCGGACGGCGCTGTCGCCGCGTTCCAGCTCCTGGCAAACGAGGCCGTAGGCCACGTTGCTCAGACCGGCGCAGCCATAGCCTTCGAGGTTGCAGCCAAGCACGCCGAGGTCGCCAAGTTCGCGGGCGAGGCCGGAGGGGAAGGTCCCCGCCTCGTAGTGCGCCTCGATCGTGGGCAGCACGCGGTCGTCGACGAAGGTGCGGACGGTGTCGCGTACTGAGCGCTCTTCCTCGCTGATGAGGTCGTCGATGCCAAGGAAATCTACGCCCACATAACCGGCCATCATTTCCTCCCGGATTCGGCTTCGAGGGCCGAGGCGAACAGTTCGACCGCGACGTCGATTTCGTCGCGCGTGATCGTGAGTGACGGCGCAAAGCGAATCGTGTTGCGCCCGCAGCCGAGAATGAGGAGGCCCCGCTCGAAGGCCGCTGTCACAACCCGATTCCGAAGGTCGGGGTCGCGGGCGAGCGTGGTCCGGTCCGTGACGAGTTCGACGCCGACCATCAGGCCGCGCCCGCGGATGTCCGCGACGCGAGGATGATCGCCAAGGCGGGCGCGCAGCGCGTCGATCAGGGCCTCACCGCCGGTCCGCGCATTGGCGAGCAGGCTTTCGTCGAGCAGATCGAGTGTCTTGTTGGCAGCGGCGCAGGCGAGGGGATTGCCTCCGAACGTGGTCGCATGTGCGCCAGGGGGCCAGGACATGACGCTGGCGCGGGCCATCGTGGCGGACAGGGGCAGGCCGGACGCGATGCCCTTGGCTGCGACGAGAATGTCCGGTTTGACACCGCTATGTTCACACGCGAACATGCGGCCGGTGCGACCCATTCCCGATTGAACCTCGTCGAACACGAGGAGGGCGCCCACTCGGTCGCAAATGGCGCGTAGCGAACGCAGGAAATCATCCGGCGGTACGACGTACCCACCTTCGCCTTGAATCGGTTCCAAGACGATGGCCGCCAACTCGTCGGGCGGCAAGATCGTCTGGAATAGCTCCTCGATGTGGGCCAGGGCGGCGGCCGTTGCGGCCTTTTCACCGCCCATCCGCAGGGGGTCTGGGTACAGCGTGTGGACCACGCCGGGAACGAGCGGCCCAAAGCGCTCACGCTGGCGGACCTTGCTCGACGTGAGCGAAAGCGCGCCCATCGTGCGACCGTGAAAGCTCCCCAAGAAGGCGAGTACATAGGTGCGTTTGGTCGCCCAGCGTGCCAGCTTGAGGGCACACTCCATGCCCTCGGCACCCGAGTTGCCGAAAAACAGGCGCACGCCTTCGTCGGCACCCTTGACGGGCGCAAGCTTGGCGAGACGAACCGCGAGCTCCGTTTGGGCGGGGTAGTAAAAGTCCGTCCCCGACATGTGGAGCAGTTCGCCAGCCTGCTTCTGGATGGCGGCGACGACCTCGGGGTGACAGTGCCCTGTCGCGGTGACGGCGATGCCGCTCGTGACGTCGAGGAACTCGTTGCCGTCGGGGTCGTAGATCCATGAGCCCTCGCCTCGGACGGCGACGAGGGGATAGTCGCGGGTGAAGGACGTGCTGACCACGGCTTCGTTGGCGCGCACCATTGCGATCGCCTCCGGGCCGGGGAGCGGGGTGCGGATGACCGGCCGGCGAGGCATGGTCCAACCTCCAAGGGCGTCGACCGTACTTCGGGCCCCCTGTGCCGGTCAACCGGGAGTAGAAGGGGGCATGGTCGCGCTCGCTTGGGTGGATGGTCGTGAATCGACGTTGTCCGAGGCCGTGATTCCGCTGGATGATCCCGGGTTCTGGCACGGTCATAGCGCCTTTGAGAGCCTGGTCGCGGTAGGCGGTAAGACCCGCGACGGCGAGGCCCATCTCGTTCGACTCGAATCCTCCGCGGGTCTGCTGGACGTCCCTTGGCCCGGCCGTGAGGTGATCGTCGGCGACCTGAAGGCCGCCTTGGCCAGAATGCCCGACGCTCGCCTGCGGGTCACGTTGACGCGCGGTGGGCGGCGGATTGTCGTGGCTTCGCCATTGGATGTCGCCCGCTTTCATGCGCCAGTGCGCGTGGCGACGGCGCCTCATACCGACGAGGCCCATGCAGCCGCCAAGCACGGTAGTCGCATCCGGCACGCCCTGGCGGTCTCCCGCAGGGGGGTGGATGACGTCGTCTGGGTGGACGCCGACGGGCGATTCACGGAGGCGGCGAACAGCGCCGTGTTGGCCTCCATCGATGGCGCGCTTTGGACGGCGCCTTGGGATGGCCGGATCCTGCCGTCGACGACGGTCGCTTCGCTGGTGCGTCGCGCCTTGCACCTCGGCATTCCGGTCGTCCGACGGGGTGCCCTCCTGAGTGGCCCGTTCGATGCCCTCTACCTGGCCTCCGCGACGCGCGATCTGGCGCCGGTCGTGTCCCTCGATGGCCGTGAGATGAGGGGCTTCGACCCCGTCGGGAGTGCGCTGGCTGCCGCATACGGCGAGGATTAGCGGCCGCAGGGGGTGCCGCCGTGAGAACGGGTCTGGACGTGCTGCTCAGCGATGTTCGACGGCTGCGAGGACAACGCGTCGGTTTTCTGTGCAACCACACGGCGGTCGATGGAGAACTGAGGCACGCGGTGGACCTCCTTCGGGCCGCCGGCGTCTCGATCGTCCGCCTGTTTGCTCCCGAACATGGTGTTCGTGCCACGGCCCAGGACATGGCACTCGTCGACGAGGTGCGCGACCCGGTGTCGGGTCTGCCGGTCATCTCGCTCTACGGCAGCGACGCGGCGAGCCTTCGCCCCGATCCGCGGCACCTGGAGGACCTCGACGTCCTAGTCTTCGATATTCAGGACATCGGCGCGCGGTATTACACCTACCAGGCCACGCTGGGATTTTGCATGGAGGTGGCCGGACAGTTGGGAATTCGGGTCGTGGTGCTCGATCGACCCAATCCGATCAACGGGGTCACGGTCGAAGGCAACGTCGTTGCGCCCGGATTTGAGAGCTTTGTCGGGGCCTATCCGATCGCGGTCCGCCATGGGATGACGGTGGGAGAGTTGGCCGGGTACTTTGTCGCCTATTGCGGGGTTTCCTGCGAGTTGGAGGTCGTGCGCTGTGTCGGCCTACAGCGCCGAAAGTGGTTCGACGAAACGGGCTTGCCATGGGTGTACCCGTCACCCAATATGCCGACGCTTGACACCGCCACCGTTTACCCCGGCGCCTGTCTCATCGAAGCCACGACCTTGTCGGAGGGCCGAGGCACGACGCGCCCATTCCATCTTACCGGGGCCCCAGGGCTCGACCCGGAGCGCGCGGTGCGGGAGGCGGAGGCCTTGGCGGCCGAAGCCGGTTTGCGCGGCGTAGGTTTTCGGCCGGCCGCGTTCCTGCCAGGGTACCAGAAGCATGCCGGACGTGGCTGCACCGGTCTTGAGATCCACGTTCGGGATCGCGACGTGATGGACAGCCTCCTGCTTGGGCTCGTGGTGCTTGGCGCCATGCGGCGGACGGATCCCGAGCGCTTCGGTTGGCGAACCGAGCCCTACGAGTTCGTCGTGTCTCCCCCGGCGATCGACCTGCTCACGGGCGGACCCGATGCCCGCGTTCTCCTGGAGGCCAACGGCAACCCGCGGGAACTCCTCGACCTCTGGGAACCCGATCGGCAGGCCTTCCTCGAGCGTCGCGAGAGCGTGCTCTTGTACCGTTGACGAGGGGGTCGTCGGGCGGTTCTAGCGCGGCGCCCGAACGTCGGTTGGCCTCCGACCTTTGGGCGGGGGGACGTGTCGGTTAGCCGACCGAGCGGAGGGGCCGTGGGCGACGTGGCGATGATCGAGCGTGAGGATGTGGACCTCGCCTCGCGCTTTCAAGCCCTTCGGGCGGCCTATGCCCGCCATCGGTGCCCGGATCGGGCTGAGCGGCTGGGTTGGCTCAAGGCGCTGCGCGCCGCGTTGGTCGCGCGGCAAGCTGAGTTGGTGGCCGCGATCGACGCTGACTTCGGCGGTCGTGCGGCGATGGAGACGCGGGCGGCTGAGGTGCTCGTCGTCGCCCATGGCATCGACGCGATGATTGCGGGCCTGCCGAAGTGGATGGCGGGCGAGGTTCGCAGTCTGCCATGGTACCTGTTGCCGGCGTCCGGCCACGTCGTCCGGCAACCCAAAGGCGTCATCGGCGTCGTGGCGCCCTGGAATTACCCGTTTCAGCTTTCGATGCTGCCCGTGGCGATGGCGTTGGCGGCGGGCAACCGCGTCATGCTCAAGCCAAGCGAAATCACGCCGCGTACGGCGGCGTTTCTCGCGGATTTGTTTTCGAAGGTGCTTCCGAAGGGTGTGGTGGACGTCGTCGAGGGTGGCCCGGACGTGGGCGCCGCCTTCGTCGCGTTGCCATTCGATCATCTGGTCTTCACTGGATCGACGTCGCTCGGTCGCAAGGTCATGGCGGCCGCGGCGCCGAATCTCGTCCCGGTCACCTTGGAACTTGGTGGCAAGTCGCCGGTCATCGTGGCCCCGGACGCGTCGCTGGAGCACGCGGCCGAGCGTATTGCCTACGGCAAGATGCTGAATGCCGGCCAGACCTGTGTGGCTCCGGACACGGTGCTCGTGCCGGAAGCGCAGGTGGACGCCTTTGTGCGTTGCTATCGAGAGGCCGTCGGTCGGTTGTACCCGCGCCTGCTCGACAACGCCGACTACACCGCGATCGTCAACGATCGGCACCGTGCGCGCCTGCAGTCGATGCTGGAGGATGCGCGCGCCAAAGGCGCGCAAGTGACAACGATCAATCCGGCTGGCGAAACTGCAGGGGCGACGCGACGAATGTTGCCGACCGTCATCCTCGGCGTGACGGACGACATGCTGGTCTCCCAGGACGAGATTTTCGGGCCGATTCTGCCCATCATTCCAGTTCGCGACGTCGACGCCGCGATGGATTGGGTCAATGCCCGTCCCCGGCCGCTCGCGCTCTACATCTTTTCGGGCGATCGACGCGTCGTCGACAAGGTGACCCAAGGCACGACCGCGGGCGGCATGTGCGTCAACGAGACGATGATTCACGCCATCATCGATGATCTCCCGTTCGGCGGCATAGGCGCCAGCGGCATGGGCAACTACCACGGAGAAGATGGCTTTCTGACGTTCACCCACAGAAAGTCGGTGCTCCGACAGGCCCGGCTCAACGGAATGGGCCTGTTTGCCCCGCCGTTCGGACCGCGAATGCAGCGCCTGCTCGACCTCCTCGTTCGGCCATGAATCGGCGCACGCTGCTGCTCTCTGCGCTGGCAGGACCGGTGGCGTGTTCGGCCACATTTCCCGACGCCCCAAGGCGGTTGACGACGGCTCAGGTGGCGACCCTTGCCGCCCTCGCCGAAGTGGCGACGGGGGGCCCAGGGTTGCCGACGGCCTCCGACCTCGCCGTGGCCGGTCGAATCGACGATCTCATGGCGAATTGCGATCCCGCTCTTGTCGCGGACGTCGGCCTCGCGCTTGACCTCCTGGCGTCGCCCTGGGTCGGTCTCGTCGTCACGGGCCGACCCGGCGCATTTGTGGACCTCGCCCGCGACGCTCGCATGGAGGTGGTCGGGCATTGGCGCCGCCACCGGGTCGGGCGGGTACGCGGAGCGATGCAGGCTCTGCTCGGCTTGTGCCTTGCGACCTACTGGGGCGACCGACGCACCTTTGCGTACGTCGGATACCCTGGCCCGATGGGAGCTCCCGCATGAGCCGCATCCTCGGGGCGACGTCGTTGGCGGGTGGCGTTCACCGCCGTGTCGACGTCGCCATCGTCGGTAGTGGGGCGGGCGGTGCGACCCTCGCCGCCCGCCTCGCCAGCCAAGGCCTCGAGGTCGCCCTTCTTGAGGCTGGTGGGGCCCACACCTCGGCGGATTGGGGCGCATCGGATGAGCGCGTCAGCTACCCCATGTTGTACCAGGATCGCGGCAGCCGCACGACCGACGATGCCGCCATCACGGTGCTGCAAGGCCGGTCCCTTGGCGGTGGCACGACGGTGAATTGGACGACGTGTTTTCGTACGCCGGACCGGGTGCTCGCACGCTGGGCCGAACGTCACGGGGCGACGAGTTGGACGTCCGAAGCCCTGCGACCGCACTTCGAGGCCGTCGAAGCGCGCCTGAACATCACGCCTTGGGAGGAGGGGCTCGCGAATCCGAACAATGCGAGCCTGCGCGACGGGGCACGCCGTTTGGGCATCGAGGCGACGGGCCTCCGGCGCAACGTCAAGGGTTGCCGCAACAGCGGCAGCTGCGGCCTGGGTTGCCCCCACGACGCGAAGATGGCGATGCACCTGACGATGATTCCGGACGCAGTCACCTCGGGGGCGACCGTCTACACGGACGTGGCGGTCGATCGGGTCGTGATGGAAGGGCGTCGAGCGACGGGCATCCGAGGGCGGGTGCTCCACCGGGGGTCCGAGCGCACGACGGGCGCCGAGGTCGCCATCGACGCGGACGTCGTCGCCGTATGCGGGGGCGCCATCAACTCGCCCGCACTGCTGTTGCGCTCGGGGTTGGGTGCAGACCTCCCAGAGATCGGCCGCCGCACGTTTCTGCATCCGGTCGTCGCCGTGACCGCCGAGTTCGAGGCGCCCGTCCACGCCTGGTACGGGGCCCCGCAGTCCATCGCGTCCCACGCGTCGATCGACCGGGGACCCAACAGGGTGGGGTACTTTCTCGAGGCCGCGCCGCTTCACCCGATGTTGGCGGCCATTGCCCTTGGCATGGGGGGGCCTGAGCAAGCGGCCGCAATGTCGCGTTTGCGCCACACGACGACGACGATTGGCCTGTCGATGGACGGGTGGGTCGAGGGCGACGAAGGGGGCACGGTCACGGTCGACGGCGCCGGGCGAGCGCGGCTCGCCTACCCCGTGGGGCCGTTGCTGGCGGAGGCAATGCACGCTGCGATGCGCGACCTGGTCTCCATCCAACTCGCAGCGGGGGCGCTGCGCGTCGGCACGCTCCATGTGGACCCTGTGGTCGTGACCGACGTCCAGGGTCTCGGCGCCCTGGATGCGGCCGCCTATGGCGCACACGAACATGGCATTTTCTCGGCGCACCAGATGGGCGGCTGCCGCATTGGCACGGGGCCAGGCGACGGGGTCGTCGACGATTCGCTTCGGGTGTTCGGCGTCGAAAACCTGTTCGTCGTGGACGGGTCGGTGTTTCCGACGTCTTTGGGGGTGAACCCAAGCGAGACGATCTATGCGATGGCCCACCGCGCGGCGGCGGGGATTGCGGCCGAGGCCGGATAGGGCGTCGCCACGAGGTGTCGGGTGGTGACGTGGCTGCTCGGTTGTGCCGTCCGAACGGGGTCAACGGGACCGGAAATGGACATGGAGTCCGCTCGGAAAGAATCGCGCGTGATGGCGGAGATGGCCGCGGCTCCGATGATGGCGGATCACTTCGGCGGTGCGCCGCCGCCGCCGCCGCCCAGCCCTCCGCCTGCCGAGCCGGTAGCGTCGACGCCCTCGCGCCTCGTGCACCACGACGGGTGGATGCGACTCGCGTCGCCCGACCCCAAAGGGTTGCTGAGCGACGTGGCGGCCCTGGGGACCTCGCTCGGCGGTCGGGTCGAACATCATGACGACGTGCGCGTGTCGCTCAAAGTACCTGTCGATCGGTTCGACGAGGCGTGGGACGCGGTGTTCGAGATGGGGGAGGCCGTCGACCACTGGCGCGGGACCGTGGACCTGACGGAGGCCACCCAGGCGACCGATCTCTACCTGCGACTACACGAGAAGACGCTGGCCCGGCTGCAGGCCCTGCTTGGCAAATCGACGGACGCGCTCGAGAAGATGGCGCTGTTGGCGGAGATCCAGCGCGTCACGGAAGCCGCGGACACCCTGTCCGCCCAACTGAGAACGCTCCGTGACCTGGCGGCCCTCTCCAGCCTGTCCGTGGAGGCCGTCGATCCCGGCGGCGTCGTCACGGCGCCCGATGTTCCATTGCCAGAGGGGATGAATTTCCTCGACGGCTTGTCACCCTTCCGGCGAGACCCTGGCGACGGGCCACGTATCGAGGTGCGCCCGGTCGACGGTCTCGTCGCCCTTTCGCCCCGCGGCCCCTATCGGGTCGAATCCGCCCTTGGAACGTCGCTGTGGACGCGCTCGGAGCGCCGTCGACTCGATGGCGACGGCGCATTCTGGGCGGACACGATGGCCGACCGATTGGAATCCCGGTACGGCGACGCCGTGCGTTTCGAAGCGGGACGTTGGTCCTGTGTGGAATGGGGCTCGGCTGAAGGCTGGTCGTGGTGGGCCTGTGCCGCCGTCCAATCGGCCAGGGTCGAGCTGGCTCAGGTTCACTTTCCGGATGCCGGCGAACGCGCGCGCTTCCACGAGCCGATCCGGGCCGCGCTGTCGGAGGCCCCATGATCGCCTTGTTCGCCTCAATGGCCCTTGCGGCGCCGGCCATCACCGCTCATCTCGTCATCGCGACGCCAGACCCTGGCGCGTTGGCCGACGCCCTTGAAGCGTCCGCGGTGGGCGCTGGCGGGCATTTGCAGTCGCGCGGTCATGGCGCCATCGAATTGCGTGTGCCACCCGAGGCTGCGGCCGCCGTGATTGCCGCCGCAGAGTCGGGCGGCACGGCCTTGTCGCGAAGCTACGAATCGACGGAACTTGGTCTGGCGCTCGCCGACGTCGTCGCCCGAAGGATCGCACGGGAAGGCATGTGGGCCCGCTACGAGGAGGTTCTGGAGACGGCGGCACCGAAAGCGGTCGTCGCGGTCGAGCGGCAGATCGTCGACCTCATCGTCCAAATCGAGCAACTACGGGCGCAAGAGCGGACGCTGACGGAACGCGCCGCGCGGGCACGCATCACGGTGGCCTTTCAGGCGTCTGAGCGCCCCCCTCCGCGTCGGGGCGGCTCGTCGTCGTTTGCCTGGTTGGACACGTTGGACCTGGCAGGTGTCTTCGACGCCATCCAATGGGGTTCGGACGGTCGGAGAGACGGCGACGGCATCGTTCCCGACGGCTTTGCGGCGCTCCGGGGGCGTGGCCCGGCCCGCGCCGCCAGTCCCGACGGGGTTTTCGTCATCGTGCGCAAGGCGCGGACGCCGGTTCCAACGTCGCTGGATTTCTGGGAGGAGGCGGCTGCTGCCCGGATGCGGGACGCCGGGTACGAGGTGCTTTCGAGCGAGGCGGTGGACGGCCGCGTCACGCTGACGACGTCAGCGCCGACGGGTTCGGGCGATTGGATCTACCGGGTCGACTTCGAAGTCGACGGGAAGTGGGTTCACCTCGTCGAGTCGGCCGGCCGCGTCGTCGACTACCAAGCCCGGCGGGAAGCGATCGAGGTCGCGCTGCCCTGATGCCGATCCGAACCGTTCCCGATGGTGCGCCGCTGTGGGAGGCTCCCCCGGACGGTGCCGAGGAGGCGGAACGGCGCTGTGAGGCGCTGCGGGCGCGCTTTCCTGGCGCCATCATTCGCCGCTACGGTGCGTTGGCGCCGACCGTGGCCGAGGGCGTCATGGTCGCGGAGAGCGCGGTCCTGATCGGCGACGTTCGGTTGGGCGCCAACGCGAGCGTGTGGTTCCAAGCGGTTCTGCGGGCTGATCTCGCCCCGATCTTCATCGGCGCGCGAAGCAACGTCCAGGACGGTGCGGTCATCCATGTTGGCGACCTCGACCCCACCGACGTTGGCGAGGACGTCGTCGTCGGGCATCGAGCGGTGCTTCACGGATGCCGAATTGGTTCGCGGACGCTCATCGGCATTGGGTCCGTCGTGCTCGACGGCGCCAACGTCGGCGAAGGGTCCATCGTGGGCGCCGGGGCGGTCGTGGCGGCCGCGATGGTCGCCCCGCCCGCGTCGCTCGTTCTCGGGGTGCCCGCTCGCGTCGTCAAGACGCTTGCGCCCGGGGCGGGTGACTTTCACGCAGCACTGGCCGCCAAGTACGTACGTCTCCAGAGCAACCACCGCCGAGGTTAGACGGGCGCCGTTGGGGGAGTGCGCGTGGCGGACATGGGGATGAAGGTGGCGGCCCTCGTGGGCATTCCATTGGTCGCAGGGGCGTTGGCCTGGGGATGGTCGATGCAGGCTTCGTCAGAGGCACGGTTGGCCTCGATGGCGGAAGAAATCCGGGAGTTGGACGAAGCGGCCAAGGCGGCGGAGGCGCGGGCAACCGAGGCCGCGATCATGGCCAAAGGTGCATCGGAGCGGGGTGGGAAACGAACGGGCGGCGCCCAGGATCGGGCGGAGCGCAAAGCGGGCAAGGCGGCGAAGGCCGAGGGCCGTGAGGAGCGTACGGCGTCCCGCGAGGCCAAGGTGGAGCGACGGGAGGCCAAGGCGGCCGCCGGGACGGAGGCCAAGGCCAAGGCCGGCAAGGCCGGCAAGAAGGGCGGAAGGGGCAAGGCTCCGGCGCAACAGAACGGCGCGGCGAACTGAGCGAATCCGCGTGCGGCCTCAGCGAATGAGGCCGTACCTCAGGCCGCCGTCCGACACCGTCAGCGACGGGCGTCCCGCGGCGTCCAAGATGCGGTCGAGGAAGGTCGCGCCTGCGAGCAGGTTGTCGGCGCGTTCCGGCGCCACCGGGAACAGGGAGGGGCGGGCGTCCGGCGCGGCGGACACGAGCGCCGCCGACATGCGTGCGAGGTCCGCGCGGGTCAGCGTGCTGCCGTGCACGCGGCCGGCGTCGTAGCGTTCAAGGCCAAGTGCCGTGGCCGCCAGGGTCGTCGCTGTACCCGCGACCGCGACGACAGATTGGGGCTTCGGCTCGAGGCGCAGCCGGGAGACCTCGATGTCCACGTGGTTTCGCAATCTGGCGAGCCCCGCGAGGTCATAGGCCCGTGATCCGCGCGGCAACAGGGTCGATTCGGTGTCGCGAACCGTGCCGATTTCGAGCGATTCGCGCGCAAGGACGTAGTCATTTTCGCCGAGGACGAGTTCCGTCGATCCGCCGCCGACGTCGACGAGGAGGACAGGGCCCTCGGGCAGGGTGAGACCCGCAAGACTGCCCGCCCATGTCAGGCGAGCCTCTTCGATTCCAGAGACGATTTGGATGCGCAGGCCGGTCGTTCGCTGAACGCGGGCGAGCCAAGTCGGCGCGTTCATCGCGCGGCGGCAGGCCGATGTCGCCGCGACCTTGACCGACCACGCGTCGACGCCATGGCGCTTGGCGACGTCGACGTAGTCGGTGAGCACCGCTTCGGCGGCAGCGAGCCGATCGGGCGCCAGGAGACCTCGGTCGCCGAGGCCCTTACCGAGGCCCACCACCCGGGCTTCATCGTGGAGCACCGCCCCCGTCGCGTCGACGACGAGCAGCAGGATGGAATTGCTCCCGACGTCGATGGCCGCCCGGTTCAAGGCAACCAGGCGGGCTGGGTCCAACCCCCGCCCTTCGTGAGCTGCACCTGGTGGTTGCCGTCAGCCGTCGACAGCCACAACTCGGATCGGCCCGTTCGCGTGCTCGAGAACACGAGGTATTGGCCGTCGGGCGACCACGTGGGGTCCTCGTTGTCGCCCTGGCCCTGGGTGAGTCGAGTGAGGTTCCGACCGGCCATATCCGACACCATGATGTCGAAGCCCCCGGCTTCTCGGGTGACGAACGCGATGCGGTCGCCGATCGGACTGATGGCCGGATCGGAGTTGTAGTCGCCAGCAAACGACACGCGGCGCGCGTCGCCCGTCCTCATGTCTCGAAGGTAAATCTGGCTGCCGCCCGATCGTTCGGACGCGAACGCGACCATGGCGTCGCCAGGGCCGACGTCCGGGGAGACGTCGATCCCGCCGCCCGTCGTCAGCCTGCTCGATTCGGCGCCGGTGCGACCGTCGAGGAGGAACAGGTCGACCTCGGTGTCCACCGTGCGCGCCACCACAAGGTCGCCGCCGCGGGTGAAGTCGGGGCTCACGTTGACGCCCGGGACACTCGAGACAAGCCGAACGCGCCCGCTGCTGAGGTCCTTGACGAAGACGTCGGCGTTGCCGCGACGGTAGCTGGTCCAAGCGAGCTGGCGTCCGTCGTGGGACAGGCCGGGCGACAGGTTGATCGAGCCGTTGCGCGTGACGGGGACGACGTTTCGGCCGTCGAGATCGAGCAGGTAGATCTCCTTGTTTCCCGTCGCGTTGCTAACGGCCGCGAGACGGTCAAGGAATGGCGCGTCGCGGCCGGTGATGGCCTTGACCACTTTGGCGGCGACGGCGTGCCCAACGGCGCGCGGGTCACGGGCGTCGCCTTTGTAGCGCTCGCGGACCAGGGTCTCGCCGGTGACCACGTAGTAGAGAAACAGGTCCGCACAGACGCGTTTGCCGCTGGCGTCACAGGTGGGGTCCCCCGCTGGCAACCAGCGCGTCTTGACGAGCACCGTGGCATTCACGAGTTTGTACGGGTCCCAGGAGAACGTCCCGGGCTCCACGCCGGTGCTTGGGTCCAAGATGGCCGCGGGGTCGATCAACGAGAAGTACCCGCTCATGTGCAGGTCGCGGAACACCGCGTCATGGAACTCGGCGGCTGCGGGGTCGCTCGCCGCGGGCGCGGGGACCGCGACGGGCAGGTCGGCACGCCCGGGGACGTCGATCACGATTTGAGCATGGGCCAATGCGGCGAGAAACGCGAACATGGGGGCCGCTATCCGGTCAGGGGGGGACGAAGTTGACGAGGTAGCCCTGTTCGAGCAGGTCTCGGTAGCGCTCGGGTGGCAGGGGAATGGTACCGACTTCCTCGACCGCGCGCACAGCGGCCGCGTCATAGGCGGGAACACCGCTCGGGGTCGCCACCGAATGCACGACGATGCGGCCGTCGCTGGGGTCGACACGGATCAGGATGGCCGCGGTGATGCCTGGATTGGCCTCCGCGATCGACCCGAGGGGGCGAAAGCGGGCCATGAACAGCTGTTGGACGCGCGCGATGTACCGGGCCCATTCCGGGTCGGTTGGGTCGCCGCGGCCAAACGTACGCAGGGCGACGTCTGAGTCGCTGTTGGGATCCGTCGCCATGCGGTCGACGGGACCCTCGGGGCTGAGCGCGTCGAGCATCGCTTCGCGCCGAAGAGCGTCCATGAGGCGGTTGCGCTCGGACGACCGGTCGGGCGCCTCGGGCGTGGGCTGTTCTTTGTGCAGCGCGAGGTCGCTCACCCGCACGGGGACCTCGACGTCGGGCACCTCGGTGGCGGTCGAGCCCGACGTCGACGGTCGAGGGACGTGGCTCGCACGGTCGGGCAGGGCCTTGTCCGCCTTGGGCAGGACAATGAGGCTGGCCGACATGGAGTTTTTTTCCAGGTCGCGAATGTTGCGGTCGTCGCAACGGTCCGTGACGAAGCTGCCAATCGCGAGGACGATGCCCGCCACGACGTGAATCGCACCGGAAGCGCCTACGGATATGAACAGGCCGACGTCGCTACGATTCACGCGCGCCTCCCCCGGACCAGCAGCCAGGACCCCGCGTCCCAGGAACGGCCGGGCTCGTAGTCCGTCACCGTCAGGTCGGCGCCGTCGGTCACGATCTCGGCGCCGCCTTGGGCCAGCGTCTCGGCGACCCTGCGTGCGGCAATTGCGTGAGCGCCTGTGCCGACCTTCACGGCAATGCGGCGAAGGTCGCCTACGCCGCGGTCGACGAGCACGGCGACATCACAGGGGGCGTCCCGCAGGACCCGGCCCGCCACGCCCCCCAACGTGTCCCAACCGAGGGTGGAGCGGTGGACGCCGACGACAAGCAGGTCGGTGCCAAGGGTGCCCGTGAGCGCCACGATTTCGCTGCCGGGTGAGGCCGACGGCCACGAATGGGGAGTCATCTGCAGATTGAGCTTGGCGGCTGCGCGCGCGACGGCGCGCAGGGGCTCGTCGTCCTCCGTCCGGTCGTCTCTCAGGTAGTCCTGTGGCCGTTCGGTGGGCCGCAGGTGCACCGCGTGAAGGGCCTCGCGCAGCCCGTCCGAACGGTTGCGCGCCAATCGGATGAGTGAGCCGGCCAGCGAGGGGTCGGAGAGGCAGACGAGCAGGCCGCCGGATCGCTGGTGGTCGTCAGCTCCTCGCCGCGACGGGGCAAGGAAGAACAGCGCCATGGGCGTGGCGAGCGTGGTGACGATGGCCATCATCACGAGAATCGCGAACAGGCGTACGTCCAGAAGACCGAGTTGCAGGCCCACGTTGAGGACGACGATCTCCATCAAGCCCCGGGTGTTCATGAGGACGCCGAGCGTCGCTCGTTCACGAAGCGAGAAACCGCGGGCCGCCAGCCAGGTTCCGCCGAATTTTCCGACCGTCGCGAGCGCAAGGATGCCGAGGAATGCGTTGAGGTCCTCCGCCTGGAGGGAACGAAGCTCCGTTCGCAGGCCGCTTGCCGCGAAAAACAGGGGCAATAGGACGAGCGTGACGAAATCCTCGGTCCGTTCGACGACGGCTTGGCTCACGCCCCCTTCACGAGGCATCGCGGCGCCGATGAGGAACGCGCCGAAGAGGGAATGCACGCCCATGATGTCCGTGGCCGCCGCGCTGAGCGCTACCGACAGGTAGATGAAGGCGACGACGTCGGTGGACACCTTGTGCCCACCCCGGGGGCCGATGCGACGGAGGACAGGTCGGACGATGCCCCAGACGAAGGCGGTGTAGATCAGCACGCCTGCCGTCGTCAGCGCGGCGTCGATCGGGCTGCCGGATGTCGCGATGCCGACGGCGCCTGCCAACATACACCAGGCCGCGACGTCGCCCACCGCGGCGGCCGCAAGGGCCACGCTGCCAACGCGCGTGCGCGTGAGGTGGTGCTCCGCAAGCAGCCGCGCAAGGACCGGAAAGGCCGTGACGCTCATGGCGACGCCGAGGAACAACGCAAACGGCAGCCATTGAACGCCGTCGGGCGCGTACCGGCTGTGCAGCGGGCCTGCGACGGCCACGCCAAGCGCAAAGGGGAGGATGACGCCCGCGGCGCTGATGCGGGCGCTCACGCTCATATTTCCGCGCACGAGCTTGGGATCGAATTCCAGGCCGACGAGGAACATGAAGAACACGAGGCCAAGCTCGGCCACGAGGTCGAGGCCCCGAAGGGACGCCGCCGGAAACAGGGCGCCGTAGAACCCGGGCCACCAGAAGCCGAACACGGTGGGACCGAGCGCGATGCCGACGCCGATTTCGGCCACCACAGCGGGGACGCCGACGGCGCGCAGGAGGCGGCCCGCCACTCTGCATGCGAGCAGGATGACGGCCAGCTGCAGGCAAAGCAGGCCGATCGACATCGCTATGGCGTGGGTGTGTCGGCGGGGTCGAAGACGAGCCCCACGCGCGGCATTCCCGCTCGCCTGGCGACGGCCATCACCCGGGCGACATCACGGTAAGGGACATCGCCGTCGGCCCGCAGGAACACGGGCTGGTCGGGGTTGGCGCGCGCCAAAGCGGCGAGACGGTTCGACAGGTCGACGTCTGGCACCTTGAGTTCGTTGAGCCAGACGGACTTGTCGCGCTCGATGCTCAGCACGAGGGGCGCGTCTTCCGGCATCGCCATGGGAGGCGCGTCCTCGCGAGGAAGGTCGACTTGTACGCCGGTCTGGTTGAGCATGGGTGCCGTGACCATGAAGATGATGAGCAGCACGAGCATGACGTCGACGAGCGGCGTGACGTTGATCTCGGCCACTACCCGTGCCGATGGTCCGCCGCCTCCGATGCCCATGTCAGCGTACCTGCCGCTTGACGATGTTGAGGAAGTCCGCGGAGAAGTTCTCCATTTCGGAATTGAGGACGCGGATGGAAGCGTGGAAGTAGTTGAACGCGATCACCGCCGGAATCGCCGCGAACAGGCCCACGGCCGTTGCGATGAGGGCGTGCGCGATGTCTGGGCCGACGACGTCGATCGTCGCTTGTCCACCGCCGCCGAGCTTCTGGAAGGCGCGAAGGATGCCCCAGACGGTGCCAAGGAGGCCGATGAACGGCGCGGTGGAACCCGTGGTGCCGAGAAAGGTGACGTAGCGCTCGAGCGTGGTGGATTCGGCCGACGTGGCGCGCCGCAGGGTGCGCTCCAGGTTCTCCGAGGCGTCCGATCGAGCCGCGCTGCCCTCGCTGGCCGCTGTGATTTTCGCGAGCTCTTGGTAGCCGGCGCGAAAGACCTCAGCGACGGGGCTCGCCTTGAATTGGTCGCACTTGGCGTACACCGCATCGAGCCGTTTGCTGGACCAGAACAGCTCCAGGAAGCGGTGGGATTGACGGCCGGCGGCGCGCAGCGTGAGCCACTTCTGCAGGATGATGCCCCAGGATACGACGCTCATGCCGACGAGCCCGAGTAGGACGAGCTGAACGACGAGGTCCGCATCGAGCACGAGCGCGAGAACGCCCGGATCCGAGGTGGCGGGGACGACGAAGGCTTCGATGGTGGATTCCAACTGCGCTCCGGCCCAGCCCCTACCCACGGGACATGGCGGCGTCGACCGATGGCGAGGGTCGGATGCGCCACAACTCGACGCACACGCCAAGGTTCAGCAGCTGGTGGTGGACGCGGGCCTGATGGGGTGCGAGGGCGTCGCCGGGCGTCTTGAGCTCGGCAAGCACGAGCCCGACTGGGAGTTGGGGAGGAAAAGCGTCTGGCAGAACGACGGATGGCCCTGGGGGAAGGCTGAGATCTGGCCACCCCGCGAAGCCCCCGATCCCGTCTCCAACGTAGACGTCCACGAGATGCTGGAGCAAGGAAGTCGGCGCGGCGGTCGCGAGGCTGTCCAGGGTCGACGTCCGCAATGTAGGGTCGCGTCCACGAAGTTGCCATCGGCCAGCTGTCGCCAATGACTGACGCCAGATGCCCTGAGGATCGCGTCCGATCGCCGCCTTCAATGTGGCGATTGGCGCCGCCCGACTCCGAGCGAACGCGCGCGTGCCGTAGTCGACCGGGGCATCCAAGAAGGGGACGGGCAGGGCCCCGGGGAGGGGCAGGAAGAGCAGTTCCGCGCACAACACCGATGCAATGGCCGCCCAAGGCCGCCCTTCGCCGGCGACGACCTCGCGGCCGGCCGACCTGACGAACTGCGTGACCGCGGCTTCGACGGTGTCGCCTTCCGGGCGGGTGGCGTACAGCGGGCGCGTCGCGGATCGTCCGGCGCCGGGGAGGCGGACATCGCGCAGTGGTGCAGCGTCTCGCGGCGCCAACGGCGGCCATGACTTCCCAAGCGCCCGGGACAGGCGCTTCCCGATGGCGTCGTGCTCCGGAAGGCGAACGTTCAGGATGGCGACGGCGTCGGCCGAGCGCCCCAGCCGTTCGAGGCAGCGAGCGCGGCGCGCGTCGGCGTCTCGCGCGCCGTGGCGTGCAAGGTGGCCCCAGGCGACTTCCGCCGCTGCGGGGTCTTGGCGCTCGAGCGCGCTGGCGGCCCGTTCGGCGCGCCGCATCAGGCGGCCAGTCGGGTCGAGTTGGCCGGGTGCCCGGATGTCGGCGTTGTCCAAGGCCTGGAGCCAACCCTGGAGGTCCATGGCGTCCATGCCGTCCATCGTCGCTTCCCAGCGGAGCAGCGCCCTTCGGTGGGGAAAGAGCTGGCCGCCAGGTTCGGCCTTGTAGGGCGCGAAGGTCCGGCGGCCCATATTTGCGAGGACCGACACGGCGGGGTCGGTGTGCCACGCGCCGGAGCCGATCCGTGCGAGCCGCATCAAGACCCCCCGTCCCAGGGGTCGAATCCAGGGGCCTCGGCTGACGAGGGCCTCGCGTGCCGCGGCGCGGTCTGCAACCGCCAGCGATTTCGTTCGTTCTTTGAGCCAGGTGCGAGCGGGTCGAAGGTCCGTGGGCCGTAGCGAATCCGCGAGCCCGACATTCGCGAGGTGCGTCGCTGATTCGGGGATGTCCGAAACTCCGGCCGCTCGCAGCGTCGGCAAATGAAAGGCCGGTGGCGCCCGCCAGAACAGGCGAGCGTGGAGACGGGCAGGGTCCGGTGGAAGGGCGAGCGTCAGGGCCAGAAGCTGGTGCTCGCCGGCACTGAGAAGGCGCCCGACACGCGCAACTCCGCGCTGGAGGCGTTCCCGGAGGTCGTTGGCTGCGGCGTCGGCACCGTTCAGTCGCCGTCCCCGACCCGGCGGTTGGACAGCCGGGCGCCGCGCGCCTTTTTGGCGTCGACCCGGCGAACTTGGCTGGCTTTGGTCGGCTTGGTCGGCCGCCGCGGAGGGGGTGGCGGCGCCATCGCCTCGACGATGGCGTCGTGGAGGCGCTTTCGGACGCGTTCCAGGTTCTGCTGCTGGCTGCGTGTGGTCATGTCATGCATGACGAAATCTCCGTCGTCGTCGAGCCACCGCCGGCCAATCGTCCGCAGGCGATTTTTCACGAATGGGCTGAGGACCTGCGTGCGAGACAGGGCGAATCGGAGCGTCACGCGGCTGTCTGTCGTGTTGACGCCTTGGCCGCCCGGCCCGCCGGCGCGGCTGGTGCGCACCTCGAGGTCAGAGGCGGGGATGACGATTCCTTGCACAACGAGGGGCTGGGCCACGGCGTCCGCTATCGCAAGGGTCGGGGACGGGGACAGGGTCCGCTGGTCGGGTTCGCGCTCGCGTGGCGCTCGGTCGACCGGACGGGCAACCTGGGCGTGTCCATCAGCGGACCTCCGTTGTCCAATGTCGCGCTTGGCATGGACCTCGCCATCGACCCCAACGGGGAGGCTTGGGTGGCGGCCCCGGGCAACTGGAGTTCCTTCCCTCGCACGGTTCGGACGTCCTCGACGCCGGGAGGTTGGGCTTGTCAGTATTCGGAGCACGGGTCCATGGGGAATTCCGCGCCTGTGGTGGGCGTGGCCGTCCTGCCGGACCGGCGAATCTATGAGCTCACCGACCAAGGCGACGTATGTTCCGGCGGCGCGGTGGAGCCGGGGTCGGGAGTGTACGTCCCTCCCTCCGACGTAACCGTCGATAGCGTCAACCTCACCGCACGGCGCCTATTTCATCGCAGTTTGAATTCCGGCGCTGTCGCGTGCGCATCATGTCATCCGGAAGGGACGAGCGACGGTTTGTCCTGGGACTTCTTAGACGACCATGAGGTCGCGACACGGACGCCTTCGTTGGCGGGCCACCTCAAAGATCGGGAACGTTACCATTGGTGCGAGGCGTTCGTTGGGACGACCTGTTCTACACGCTATTCTCTACGCTGAGCTATCAGGACGGGTGGTCCACCGAAACCCGTGCGTTGCTCGATTGGTTGGATGGCGTGGAGCCGATTCGGTTTCCGACAGCGGGTGACGTCGAGCGGGGAGCGGAGGTGTTCGACGAACTTGCGTGCGGGGAATGCCACAGTGGAGAAGCCTACACGGACGGCGAGTTGCACGACGTTGGCGATTTGCTGAAGACCCCCTCGCTGTTGGGGGTCAGTTCCCAAGGGGCGTGGCGACACGACAGTTGTGCGGAGACGCTGGCCGAGCGTTCGGCGCGGCTTGCGCCGACGCGCGGCACCTCGTGACGGATGAGGAAGACCTCGAGGCCCTCGTGGCCTTCCTCTCAACGCTCTGAACCACCGTCCGTAGGCGGCTAGGCGTCAAAACGCACGGCGACGTTTCCCCCGCTGACGATCACGCCTACTGGAAGCCCTGGAGCGACGTCTCGCAGGGGGCCGAACAGCGCGGCAACCGCCACGGCGGAGCTGGGTTCGATGATGATCTTGAGGCGGTCGGCGACGAAGGCCTGCGCGCGGCGGGTGGCGCCGTCCGGCACGCGTTCGATGTGGGCAACGTGGTCGCGCACGAGCGGCCACGTCCAGCGGCCCAGCCCGGTCCGCAGGCCGTCGGCAATCGTGTCTGGCGCCGTCTGGGGCAGTCGTCGCCCGGCTTCGAGCGAGCGCGCTGCGTCGTCGGCCCCGCTGGGTTCTGCCGCCCACATCGCTACGTGGCGGTGTCGCGCCACGAGGCTGCAACCGCCGCACAGCCCGCCGCCGCCGATGGGTGCGAGGACCGCTGCGAGGCCCGGGCTGGCGTTTAGCAACTCGAGCGCGGCCGTTCCTTGTCCCGCCAAGACGTCCGGGTCGTCGTAGCTGTGAATCAGCATGCCCCCGGTCTCCGAGACGACTTGTGCGGCAGTCGCTTCGCGGTCCGCCTGGGTCGGTGGGCAGGGGACGACGCGGGCGCCCCGGTCAAGCACGGCCTGCCGCTTCACGGCCGACGCATGGGTCGGCATGACGACGTGGCAGGGGATGCCGCGGAGTGCGGCGGCGAGTGCGAGCGCGCCGGCGAAGTTGCCGCTGCTGTGGGTGACCACGCCGCGTACCGCCAAAACGGGGTCCAGCCGTGCGACCGCGTGGGCGGCGCCGCGGAATTTGAAGGACCCCGACCTTTGGAAATTCTCGCACTTCAGCACCACAGGGCGACCTGCCAGGAGATCGAGGCTGTGGCTCGTGAGAATGGGGGTTTCGTGGACGTGGCCCCGCAACCGGTCGGCGGCGGCGATCACGTCGGCGAAGCCGGCCATCAGTCGAAGAGGCCCGGCGTGGGTGGGCCACCTTCGCCGTTGAAGGCGTCCGTTGTCCCGAAGGCCATCGAGGAGACCTGGCCGGATGCGACATACGTCGGCAGCACGACCTGCCCGAGGCAGGTCGTGTCGAGGTCCGCGGCGGGATCGGCGGCAAAGGCAAGCAGGAGGCGCTCACCGCAAGGGGGCCCGCCGTCCACAGTGGCCGACTCGCGAATGACGGGATGCCCGCCGTTGGGGATGGCTGCCAACGTGGCCTGAGCGCCGTACGCATCGGCGTAGGCCTGCAGCGCGTCGAGCGAGGAAACCGGGTCCAGATCGCCGTAGAGCAGGAGGACGGGACCAGGGTAGTCGGAGAAGACCTCGCCTCCGGGGTCTTCCTCGTACGTCGGCCAAATGGGGGCCTGAAGGGCGAGGTCCAGGCCGAGGAGCGGCGCGCCAATGGTCCCATCCAACTGGGCTCTGACCGTCGTGAACGTCGGCGAAGGGCTGGGCCACAATTCCGACAGGCCGACGTGGACCCCGAGGATGGGTGAGCGTGGGCGGCCGACAGTGACGCGCGCCTCCTCGGTGGCGGCAACGACGTCGAGGAGCGACTCGATGGCCGCAATGTCGCCGGCGTTGCAGCGGTTGAGCCGCGCCGCGAGGGCGGGGATCAAGGGCATCCGGTCGGCTCCAGCGAGGAAAAGCTCGTAGATGGCGGTCCGAAGTGCGTCGCTCGCGGCGATGGTATCGGCAAAGCGGTCGCCGAGGAGTTCCGAACACCCGCCGCCGCCGAGCGTGCGGAAGGCCTCGAGCAAACTCTCACTCGGCGTATCGCCGACCTCCGCCTGGCAGTCGCCGTCGCGCGCGCAGCCGTCCAGGTAGCCACGAATGGTCTCGTCGGCACCGGCATCCAAGGTGTCGATGGTGCGGTTGGGGACCCACGGACCGTCGAACACGACGCCAGCGATGGGCAATTCCGGGTGGCGGATCAGCAGTTGGTTGACGACGCGAGCGCCGCCGCCGAGGCCATACAGCACGACGCGCTGGCCATCGTCCATGGAGGCGCGAATCTGGGCGTCGAGGTCGTCGGCCATCCACTCGACGGCGAAATAGGGCAGGTTCTCCGACCACCCCACCTCGACGGCGTCGAGGCAGGCGGGCCATTCGGCGTCCGTGATCGTGGTTCCCCCTGGGCTGACACTGGCTTGCTGCACGCCGCAGGTGAGCGCGCTGCTGCGGCCCGCTCCGCGCAAGTCGGGGAGGTAGAAATCGGTGTTGTCGCTGTTCGCGGACATGTCGCGAACGACGCGAGCCAGGCCGTCACCCCCGTCGGCCGGGTCGCCGATCATCCAAATTGCGATTTCGCCGGACGCCCCGCCTGGCCGAAGCCGCATGAGGTCGATCAAAATCAGTTGTTCGTCGTCGAACGTCCCGTATTCGACGGGCACCTCGGCGGACGCGCATTCGGCGGATCGCGACGGGTCACCCGCCACCAGTTCGCAGGAGCCGAAGGAGAGTTCGATGTTCACCGTGGTGTCGATCCGCGGCGGTTCTTCGACGGGTCCACAGGCCGCCAGGGCGGTCAAAGCGATCGTACGCATGTGGGGCGTGCACTCCGAGCGGCAGGCTAACTCCGGAACGGTGCACCGCCGCGGGGTTATCTTCGCGTTTGGAGGTTCCATGGCGCGTTGGATCCTGGTGCTGGCGGCAATGGGGTGCGGCGAAACTGGCACGACTGACGGAACCGACCCGACCGGTTCGGTCGTCGATCCACCGGCGCCGACGGACACACCAGACACGACGGACGAACCACTCCCGACAACGGACACTCCGACGGATGGCGTCGACAGCGACTCCGACGGAACGCCCGACGCTGCCGATTGCGCGCCAACCGACCCAAGCGTCCACCCCGGAGCAACCGACGTGCCCTACGACGGCGTGGACCAGGACTGCTCGGGCGGTTCGGACAACGACGCCGACGGCGATGGCTACGACGACGAGGGTCATGGCGGCGATGACTGCGACGATACCAATGAGAACATCAACCCCGGCGTCAGCGAGACCTGGTACGACGGTGTGGACCAGAACTGCGACGGGCTGAGCGACTGGGACGCTGACCTTGACGGCCACGAGGTGGAGCCTCGCGGCGGGGACTGCAACGACTTGGAATCGTCGATCCACCCCGGCGCGCTCGACGCGGCGTACGACGGCGTCGATGCCAATTGCCTCGGGGACAGCGACTACGACGCCGACGCCGACGGGTACGACTCCGACGACTACGGCGGTACGGACTGCGACGATCTCAACGCGACGGTCAGCCCAGGCGGCATCGAGGTCTTGTCCGACGGGATCGACCAAGACTGCTCTGGCATCGATCTTGACGGCACGATCGTGACGGTTGACGACCTCCTCGTCGGCGACCTCGTCATCTCCGAGATTCACCACGACGCGCTTGCGGTCGACGACCTCGATGGCGAGTGGTTCGAGTTCTACAACGGTCGCGCCGACATTGTGGATCTGTTCGGCCTCACGATTCAGGGTGGCGCGCCCAACGAGATGTTCGACGTCGACAAGAGCGTGCTCGTCGAGCCGGGCGGCTTCGTCGTCTTCGGCCGGGTCGAGGACCCCGCGGTCAATGGTGGACTCGTGTTCGACTACGTCTACGAACGCGAGATAGAGTTCGACGAGGCCGACCAACTGTCGCTGACGCGGGACTTCACGTTCCTCGACGTCGTGAACATCGGGCCTGTCGGCATCACGTCACCGGAAGGTTCGGCCGTCTCGCTGGACCCGGACCACATGTCGTCGAGCGAAAACGGCTTGGCCACGAACTGGTGCCCGGCCGTGACGCCCTATGGGGACGGCGATCTCGGCACGCCAGGCGCCGCCAACCCGCAGTGCCCCTAGTCGCCGCCTAGTACTTGACGCTGCAGCCCACGGCCTTCGTCGTGGGCTGAGCCACGGGCCGGCCGGCCGCGATGTCGGCGAGGGCCGCTTCGACGTAGTTGACCATGGGTGGCGTCTCGAGCTTCCCCATCGGCGCGTTGTCGACGGCGCCGGCGTAGACGAGCGTGCCCTTGGGGTCGACGATGAAGATGTGTGGCGTGTTCGTTGCGCCATAGGCCTTGCCGACGGCACCGTCGGCGTCGAGCAGCACGGGGTAGTCCATCGCGTACTCCTTGCGCGCCGCGACGTTCCGCTTCTTGTCGGCACCCTGCTTGCTTGCCGCACCGGAATTGATGGCCAACCACGCCACCTGGTCGCTGGATGTCCGACCTGGGAGAGCGCGCAGAACACCCTCGCCGCTATGAGCCGCGACGACGAACGGGCAGTCCGGATTGAACCACTCCAGGACGACGGTCTTGCCCTGGAATTGCGCGAGACTCACCGCCGTTCCGTCGGTGTTCGGAAGGGTGAATCCTGGGGCCGCGGCTCCGATCGTGGCGGGGGCGGCGAGGGCGAGGGCAGTCAACAACCACATGGGGTCCTCAGGGGGTGGCCCGGCGGGCAGGTCGCCGGGGGTGGAGAAAGGTCCAGGTCGCGCCGGCGGCGAGCGTGTCGCTGCGCCATGCGCCCCTTTCGTAGCGCAACGGCGAAGTTTCCGCCGCGACGTTTTCTGCGGGCTGCCACGCGCGGCTGAGTCGAATGACGACGCCGTCGCCGTCGCGTTCAACGGCGACAGGGTCGGGCATGAGGGGCAGGTCGATGTTGTCGGGCACGGCGTTGGCGACGACATCAACCCCGCGGGTCAGCTCAGCTTCCCCAGCCAGGCAGATTTCCCTGCAGACGATCCAACTCGCGCGCAGGACGACCTCGTGGTGACCCTCCGGCAGGCCGGCGACGTCGAGAACGGCGGCGCCCGTGGGTTCGTAGACGTAGGCGCGCGGGGGCCCGTCATGGATGCTTGGTGCCGTCCACGCGGGCGGCGAGTGAGGGACGTCGAGGCTGACGCGGGTGGGCAGGCCAGTCTCCCCCGCGTTCTCGCCCCAGTAGATGTGCCATCCGTGGGGCGCCGTGAACGTGACGACGCTGCGGTGAGCGACGTCCGGGGCGACCGCCGCCGCCATCTTCCAGCCCACGATGACCGTCGCCGCGGTGCTCAGGTGCGCCGCCACGGCAGGCCGTCGAGCCACAACCGATCGGGGGCACCGCTTCGCGGCACGAGGTCGGTGAGGAGGATGTGCGTATCCTCGCTGCCGTCGTCCCCCACGCGGACCAGCGTGGCCGGAGCGAGGCGGTACGCCCCCGAACGGGCGCCCCAGGTCCAGCGTGCGTCGGGGCCGAGATGGAGGTGCGCGCCATCGGGCGACGTCCACCGACCGTCCAAGGTGCGACCCGTGAGGTCCCAATCCATGCGCGTGTAGCTGACGTCGTCGAGGGCCAACTGCTGACCCTCGCGACGTAGGACGTGAACGTGGGCTGCCCCTTGGCTTGGCGTCAGCGTGAGGCTCTCGCCCTCGCGAAGGTACGTCCCCGCGGAGGTGACGCTGCCAGGTCGATGTTCGGGACGCGTCCAGTAGCGGCCGTCGTCGCCGAACCACAGCCAAGTCCCCTCGGAGCTGAGCCAAGCGCCTGCCATCCGGCGTTCTCGGGGCAACGGTTCGGGTGGTGCGGGCGTCGGCTCCAGCGGCGGTTCGGAGGACGACGCTGCGCTGGCGCCAGGTGGGTTTGTGGGCGTCGCCGGCGTTGGCTCGGGCCCGGCAGAGGGTGCGGCTACGCCCACGCGGGGCGGGCGGGCGCGCCAGCCCTCCGCTGCCGCTGCGGCTTGAATGGCGGCGCGAACCGCCAAGGCGCGCCAGACTGGCAACGCGTCGACGCCCGCGGCCGCGAGGTCGTGGATGGGCGCTGCGACGCGAGGGACGAGGTTCGCCACGCGTTGTGCCACTTCGTCGACCTTCGGACCCGCCAGCGCAGCGCGCGCGTCCAAGGTGGCTACGAGTCGTGGGAGAAGGACCGTGGCTTCTTGCAGGCCCGCTTTACCGATGACGGCCTGAATCCTGGACCCGGCGGAACCTCCTGCGCGAGCGAGGGCCCCCTCGAGGAAAGAGACTTGGCCGCGAAAGGGCAGGGCGATCTCAAACGTAGCCACCGCGTCGAGGAATCGAGCTCCCCACGGCAGCTCAGCAAAGCGATCGACGGCCGTCGTCCGATCCCCGGGAACGAGGCGTGAGATGATGAACGCGAGACCGACGGCCTTCAGGACGACGTCCGTCTCCTGTTGACCCCCCAGGGCGGCGGCAGCCCCGCCCCGGAACATGGCGAACGCCGTCCGCAGGCCCGTCCAGACCGTAAGGCCGGTGTCGCCCGTGTCGATGCTGCGCGCCGCGAACAGAGCCTGATCGATGTGGCTGGCCGCCAAGGTGCGCCCAAGCGACCCGAGCAGTTCCAACGTGGGCGGCGATTCGCCTTGGAGGAGGGCGTCCGCCGATTCGCCATCGGGGGGAGCGTCGCCCGGCAACACGCCGAGGACGGCGCGTGTGGCGCGCCAAACCGGGGACGTTCCGCAGGTGAGGGCGAGCTCGGCCTCCAACCGGTCCAGGACGGTCGCGTCGGCGCCGTTCATCCCAGAACGCCGACCGCGGCGACCGCGAAGGCCGCGAGCAGGGCGACGCCGAAGCCGAGGCAGCCCTTCCGGGCGGGCGTTTGGGGCGGGAGATCGTCGGCCCCTCGGGTGACCGCGACGGGAACGAGCGAAGGGTCGACGGGGGCGGCCGCGGGCGCCGTGCCGGTCGCGAGCGCACGTCGAAGGGCGACTTCGGCCACGAGTCGCGCTCCGAGGAATCGGTAAACAGGCAGCAGGTCAGCCGCCGTGGCGACAGCACCCGCAGCCCGGTCCGTGGCTGCGAAAGCGGTCGGTGCGGCGGCGGCGACCGCCTCCGCGATGGGGCGGGCGCGCTGTCCGGCATCCCTTGCGAGGTCGCTCACCGCTTCGCCCATGCGCTGGAAGACGCCAACGGCGCCGTCGGCGTCTGCGTCGCCGGCGAGGCTACGGAGTTTGGCCACTTGGGCCTCGCCGAAGCGTTCGTAGAGCCCGTCGAGCAGGCGGCCGGTCCCTAAAAGGGCATTGTCGGCGAACGGGAGGGCGAGCTCCACCGTGGCATAGGTGAACAGCAGGTTGCGGCCAGCCTCCGTCTCTTGGAGGGCCTTGAGCTTCTCGGCGGCTGTGCCCGGTGTGAGTCGGTGGGCCATCCATGAGATGGCGAGGCCCTTGATCAGCGCGTCGGCGGCCTGCTTGTCGTCGGTCTCGAGCGCGTCGAGGCGTTGGCCCGCCTCGCTTGTCGCGAGCTTCCAAACGGCGTGTAGGCCCGCGATGACGCCAAGGCCGCGGTCTGCGCGATCCATGGCGTCGGCCACCCAAAGTGCCTTCTGTAGACCGTCCTCCTGCGAAATCGCGATGGCGCGGTCCAGCGTGCCTTTCCGCGCGCTGGGGTCCATCACGCGCAGACCGTCGGCGAGACTGTACCAGCTCGTCAGAGACGGCGCGTAGGGCACGACCGCCGAAACGGCACGGACCAAGCGGACGGAAAGGTCGGTGTCACTGTAGGCACCCAACGCTTCGTCGACATCCAACCCCATTTCGGCTCCTCGTGGTAGGCGCTGCGTACCCGGTCCAGCGCTGCTGGTCCCGTCACGGAGGCATCATGGGCACGGCCGCCTTTTCCCCGGACTACGGCGCCGCCCGGGCGCGTTTCCGGTCCGGTGCGCTCGCACTCGGCTGTGAGCTCGAGGGCGTGGCGACCGGGCTCCGTGGCCCCGACGGGGACGAGCTCACCATCGACATCGCGCGGATGGGGGCCGACGATGCCCGGGCGGCCGTCGTCGTGTCGAGCGGCCAACACGGCGTCGAGGGGTTCCTTGGCTCCGCGATCCAGGCAACGCTGCTCGAAGACACGCTTGGCGGTTGGCGTGCGCCTCCTGGGCTCTCGCTTGTCCTCATCCACGCGATCAATCCCTTTGGTTTCGCCTGGCTCCGCCGGGTCGACGCCGAGAACATCGACGTCAACCGCAACTTCCTGGCCGACGGCGAACCCTATGCGGGTTCCCCGGACGGGTACGACGCACTGGATCCGTTGCTGAACCCGACCACTCCGCCCGGCGGGTTCGACCCGTTCTGGGTCCAAGCCGGGCTGCAGGTGATCCGGCACGGGATGCCGCGCCTGCGAGCGGCGGTGGCCGGAGGTCAGTATGATTACCCTCGCGGCCTTTTCTACGGCGGATCCGGGCCGAGCCTCTCCCGTCGCCTGTTGCAAGCCCACCTGCCGCGTTGGATCGGCGGCGCGACGCGCGTGTTGCACGTCGACGTCCACAGCGGGTTGGGAAAACGGGGTGGCGTGAAGTTGTTCGTCGATCACGCGCCTGATGCGCCGGGCTTCAGGCGGTTGTCGGACATGTTCGGGCCCGACGTGGAGCCGTGGACCGAAAAAGCGACGTCGTACCCCATCCGCGGAGGCATGGGCGCCTGGTGCAAGGCGCGTTTTGGGGACGGTTACGACCTGCTCTGTGCCGAGTTTGGCACGGTCGCGCCGCTGCGTGTGCTGCAGGCACTGCGAGATGAAAATCGGGCGACTTGGACCCTTCCGACGGGTCACCCACGGCTCATGGCTGCCCGGGAGCGCCTCAAGGAGGCGTTCGTTCCACGCGATCCAGCGTGGCGCGAAACCGTGGTCGGCCTTGGCGTCGACCTCGTCACGAGGTCCTTGGACGCCGCTGGGGCGTGATCAGGGCAGGGTCCGCCAACGTTCCGGGTCGCCTGTCGCCAACACGCATCGGACGCCAGGTGCTTGCGCGGTCGCTTGGGCGCAGGCCGACACGAGGTGTTCGACGTGGTCGTCGGGAGCAGGAACGAAGGCAATGGGTCGGCGTGCGACGGGCGGGAGGGCCTCGCGAACGCTGGTGACCACCGTACCCTCGGGAAGCGTCGATCGGGGTTGGACCCAGGTCCCAGGGGATGCCCCATCGGGGGCAGGCCAAAGGGTCCAGGGGACCGCCACGGTCCGCCAGGGGTCGGCCCCGGGAAACGGGGAATGGAATCGCTGAAGGACATGGACCTCGGTCGGGACCTTGACCGGCCAAGCGAGGATGGTGGCGGGCGCATCCGACGGCGCCGCAAGCCAGGGGCCGAGATCGGCGAGGAACGGGGGGTGGGCGACGCCCTCGCCGTCCGGGCACGGTCCGTGGGACGCGACGTCGCGGCGCCAATCCCCCGATTGCCACACCAAGGTGCATCCACCCCATGGGCGCGCGACGGGCGGACCTTCCCAGTGAGGCAGGGAAACGTCGGGCGCCACGGGCGAACTCTGGGGACCCGTGGCCGCGGCGATGGCGAGCAGGGCGGCGGGGAGGCGCTCGACGGCCGTGACCTTGCGGCCGGTCCAGGCGACCGCGACGCCAAGCGCGACGGCGATCATCGGCCACGGCGCGCGCGCGATGACGACGTCCATCGGCACGTCGGTCGCCAAGAGCGCAGCGTTCCATAGGGCGGCCGCACCCGTCGCGACGGCGACGACTGCAAGATGGAGCGAGAGCGGTCGGTGGTGGCGTGAAACTGTCAACGCTGCGATGGCGGCGCCCAAGGTGGCGACCCGCCAAGCCACCGCATGGGCTCGCGCGATCCAGGCTGGTGCGTCTCCGACCGAGACGTAGCGAAGATCCGCCGTCGACGTCGCGACCCGCCATAGGGCGACGGCCACCGCCAGGGCAAGGACCGACGCGCCCGCGGCACGAGCGGCGCGAGGTCCACGACGGCCTACGAACCAGGCCAGCGGCACCGTGAGGAGTAGCAACCGCTCGGCCGGCGCCAAAGTGAGGAGGATGGACGTCATGGCAACGTCTGCCAAGCCAGCGTCGCGGCGCACAGCGCCAGCAAGCCGGCGACCCCGCTTCGCCGAGCGTCGTCACCCAGGCGATCGGCGAGTCGGATGCCGATCAGGTTTCCGATTGCGACGGCCGGAATCACGGCGAGGTGGACGGCTGCAGGGCGCCAGAGACCATGGGCCGTCAGCGAGGCGATCTGCAGGAGGCTGCCGGCCGCGAAGATGAGAATGAGGGCGTCGCGTGCCGCTGCGGGTGGGAAACGCTGGGACGCCCAGGCGACGATCGGGGGCCCTGACATGCCGACGAGGCCACCCATCGTTCCGCCGAGCAGGCCTGGTACGAGGCCGCGGCCCTCGGATCCAACGTTGGCCAACGCCCGTGGAGGGCGCGAGACGCGGACGGCCATCACGGCGACCACGGACGCGATCGCAAGGGAGGTCAGGTTGGGGTTGAGGACCGTGAGCAGCGCGATGCCAAGCTGCTGGCCGATGGCCATGGCTGCGACGAGCGGCAACAAGGCCGTCACCGCTTGTCGCTTTGCCGCACCGGGCGCGAGAACGGCGCCGGCGACGAGGTCGGCGGCCGCAGAAATGCCGAGGGCCTCGGTGGGCGCGACCGTCGACGCCAGAAGGGGCATCGCAACCAAGGCGCTGCCGAAGCCGGTGGCGCCTTTGACGATTTGGGCCAGGGTGATGGCGGCGACGATCCAGGCGACCGTCACGGCGACCCCCCGACTTCGCAGTTATCGGGGTGCGGGGCAGGGCGTGCGGTTCGAGGTGCTTCAGGTTGTCGCGGCGGGGACGTTCGGCGCGGTGTGTGCCGTGCGAGATCCAGCCACGGGCGAACGCTTCGCGGCCAAGGTGCTGAAGGCTGAGCACACCGACAACCCCAGGGTCCTGGCTCGGATGCGGGACGAGGCCGCCGTGCTGGCGCGACTCGACGTGCGTGGCATCATCCGGATGCGCGAGATCATTGAAGTGGGCGATCGACCCGTCTTGCTCTTGGACTGGGTCGAAGGGGCCAACTTGGAGGAGATCCTCACCGCGTCCCCCGGGGGGCTCTCGGCCGGAATCGCGTTCGAAATCGTGCGCGAGGCTGCGGCGTCGTTGCACCAGGCTTGGACGACGGTCGATGCCGCGACCGCGAAGCCGATTCACATCATCCATCGCGACATCAAGCCCTCCAATCTCCTCGTTTCGGTGGACGGCCGCGTCCTCCTGGTCGATTTTGGGACGGCCACGGGCCAGTTTGCCGGTCGTGAATCGGAGACGGTCTCCATGGTGCTCGGCGCGCGCGCCTATGTGGCGCCCGAGCGCCTCGACGGCTCCACGGACCATCCTGCCGCGGACGTGTACTCGCTCGGGCATGTGCTCTACGAGGCGCTGGCGGGCAGGCCCTTGCAGCTGTCCATGCACCCCCTCCATCACGAGCGCCTGCTGGCGGATGCGCTCATGTCCCTTTCGCCGCAGGGCGTCACCGACCAAGTGCTGGGTGAATTGCGCGGCCTCATTCGGCGGATGGTGGCCTACGACGCCGCTTTGCGGCCGCACCATCACGACGTCGCGGGAGTCCTCGAAGGGCTGGCAAGCATGCTTCCTCCTGCCTCCATGGGGGAATGGGCTGCGGCGGTCGTCCGCCCGCTCTCCGATCTGCGTGCCCAACGGCCCCCCAGAAAACACCCGCACTGGGTCGAGTTGGCGTTTCTGGAGGGAACCGAGGGGCGCGCCGCCGATGACCGAATTCGGGCGTTCCTCCGTGGCAGAACGGGGTCGAGCGCGAGTGGAGACCTCAACCACCTGCTCGATCGAAACCCAGGCTGGACGTCGGCCCCCTTCGTCGAGGCGCTTGAAGCTACCCGCACGTGGTGGCATCGGTGGGTGAGGCGGACACCGCCTGACCACCTGGCCATGCTGCTCGAACCGTTGCTCCTCAGGCCCGACGAGCGCGCTCGTCAAGTGGCGAGTGCCTTCGTGGGCCACGGCGACCCCGCGGTCGCGAGGCTCGCGAATCGCATCTTTGCGGGCTTGGACTGATCCCAGCGTCGGGATCGACTACGTTGGCGCGGTGACGCGCACACTTCGGCTCGGACGGCGAGACGGTCGGTCCTACGAGGAGCGCGTGGAGTTTCCTGTCGAGATCGTCGGCCGGGACGGGATGGTGCGCCACCATGGCTTCGAAGACGCCGTCCGCCTTTACCAACGTCGGATCACCTTCGCGTCTGGGCGCTGGCCCGAAGCCGAACGCGTGCGCGACGAGGTCACCCACTGTCGGGCGCGCATCGACCAACTCCGGCGGTCCTATTTCGTCCGCCATGGTTGGGGCGTACCGAGCGGGCAGGTCGACCCCCTTGAGACCTTCGGCGAGTGGGCGGGCGAAATCGCGGCCTTCCTGCTTCGGACTTTCCGCGATGGGGACCGTCCTGACGTTCTGCTCGAGCCGTTGGACGTGTCTGCGGATGGCGAAGGCCGCTGGGCCGTATTCCGGACCACAGCGCCGCTGAGGACGACGCTTACGTTGTGGCGTTTCTCGCCCAACGACGTCTTTCGCGACGGGTTCTTGTCGCGCTTGCGCGAGTTGGAACGGCATGAGCCGGCCGACGAAGTGGTCGTGGCGGTCCATCACGCCGCGGACGGCGCGTTGTTGTTGACGGCCGCTCCCGAGGAGGTGGCGGCGTTGGCGGCCCATGACGCGGACGGCGACGAACTGGCCCCTGTCCACGATCCCGGATGGTCCGCCGTTCTGGCCACGGCCAGTCTCTCCACCCCGGAAGGCACCGCTCGCGTGTTGTCCCGGTTGCTCGAGCAGCAGCCTTGGCACCGGCGCGCGTGGCGAGCGGCCGCGGCGTTGGCGATTGGGCGCGAGCGCGCCGACGAAGCGGCGTTGCTCGCTCAGTTGGGCCGTCGCCGGCTGACCGACGACGCTTTGTTGCTGTGGCTGGACGGCGTCGCTCTCACCGTGGCCGGCCGGGGCGCCGCTGCCGTCGGCTCCTTGGGCGCGTTCCTCCGCGATCATCCCCACGAGGCCCAGGGCCGAGCTTGGCTGGGGCTCGCGCACCTGTCGCGGGGCGCCTACCTGCAGGCTCTCCTCGTCGGGCAGCTGCCGCGTCGCATCGTTCGCGTCGCCGTCGCAGCCGGTGGGGCCACGGCGGTGGCGGCGGTCCTCGGCCTTGGCGCCGGAGCGACCGCCTGGGCGTTGGGTCAACTTGCGCCGCTCGCGCTGGCCATACCGGCCTGGTTCGCCGTCCTTGGGGCGCGCGTCGTTGTGCGTCGCGCGATCGAACGCGAGCGCCGTGGTCTGCGCCTCGAGGATCCGCTCCGGGTGCTTCGCCGCTACGGCAAAGATCGCGAAGGCGACGTCGACTGAGGGCCGACGTTGCCCTCCAGGTCGCGGTGATTATCCGAGGCGCCCTTCGGAGGATCGTATGTCGGAACCCGATGCGCCCGAGCCGCAAGCCGACGACGCGGCCGTCGCCGAGGTCACCGCTCGCCTCAAGATGGTGAGCAAGGCCTACAAGGACTTGCAGGACGAAATGTCCGGTTTTCGGACGCGCATGGAGGCGTCGGCGAGAGCTCGTGCGGAGCGTCAGGCAACCGACCTCGTCGCCCGCTTCCTGGAGCCCGTACAGAACCTCCGACGCTCGATCGAGGCTGCTTCGGACGACCCGGCCGCGCTTCGGGAAGGACTTGAGATGGTCCATGCGCAGTTCATGGAGCATCTGCTCGCCCTTGGCCTCGCGCCTGTACCCGGCGTCGGCTCGCGGTTTGATCCCACCTTCCATGAGGCCGTTTCGGTCGTGCCGACGTCGGACGTCGAACCTGGAACCGTCGTCGCCGTCGCGTCGGAAGGTTGGATGGTGGGTGGAAAGGCCCTCGTCGCGGCAAGGGTGGTGTTGGCTGCCGCCCCGGAGGGGTGATGCACGCCATGCAGGGGCGCTGGACCCTTGGCCTTTCGGTCGTGCTGCTCGGCCTCGTCGGCGCGCTGTGGTGGGCCGGCGAAGCGCCGGTGTCCAGGGACGAAGCGGCCACGGTCCCCATGTGGGCGTTTTCGCCTGACGATGTTGTGGCTGGAACTGTCGTCACCGGCGATGGCACCGTCCGATTCGAGCGAGTGGATGGCGCATGGGCGTTGACGGTGCCTGTTTCGGCGCCGGCGGATGAAGGCCGGATCGACCAGGTCCTTCGAGACCTGGCGCGAAACCCTATGGCCCAGCCCGTCGCATCGGCGGAGACCAACGGCGAGCCCTACGGGTTGGGGGCCACGCCAGAGGTCTCGATCGCCTTGGAGTTGACCGGCGGTGGGCGAATGGACCTGCAACTCGGGCGGGAGGCGCCAGCCGGCTACCTGACGTACGCGCGCGCACCCGACGGCCAGATTGCTGCGGTTCACGGTCGCCTCGCCGATCGGTTTGCGGGGCCGCCGATCGAGTGGCGCGACCATCGTGTGTGGAGGTTCGATGCCGGCCTCGTCAGGCGCGTGACCCTTGAGGGACCGCCGGGATCGGTGACGGTTCGAGGGGAGGGGCAGGACTGGTGGATCGACGGCGGCGGACGTGCTGACGCGTCCGTCGTCGACGACTTGGTCACGGGCCTGCTCGACGTCCACTTTGCGCGATTCGGAACGGCACCGGATGTGCCGTGGGATCGGCGCGCCGTGGTGGGCTTCGCCGACGGGACGGAGCGTGTGTTGCGCGTGTTGTCCCTCGACGTCGAGGCGGAGGTCCCCGTCGTGGCCGACGATGTGTCGGGTGTCGTTCGCGCTCCAGAACTCGCGATTCTTGGCATGGGTCCCGCTGACCTGACCGACCGACGGGCGTTTCCATTGGAGCCGGCTGACGTGGCGTCGCTGCAGTTGGACCTGCCGGGGCGCAGTTGGCGGGCCGAACGGGATGGCGAGGCGTGGCGCGTTGCCGGTGTTGAAGATGGGGCGGCCCGCGAGCGCGTGGCCGCCCTCTTGGCGTCGCGCAAGGAGCCGTTGGGGGGCGCCTCGCCGCCTGACGCGCCGGTTGCCTGGGTCGTCGTCACGCTTGGCGGTGGCGATCGAACCGTGGTCGTGGAGGTGGGTCCGGTGGTCGATGGGTTCCACGTCGCACGGGAGCGCGCTGGGGGCGCCCCCTACAGGGTGCGCGAACTCGCGACGCTGACCCAGTTCGCGGATACCGCTGTTCCCTGAGCCCGCATGTCCCTCCTTCTCCTTTGGTTGCTTGGCGCCCAGCCAGCTCCCGAACCGCCCCCGCCCCGGACGCCTTCGCCCGCACCGGAGCTGCGCACGATTTCGGCCGCTGAGCGGGAGCCCTGGCTGCCGCTCGATGAAGCGACGCGCCGTGCCCTGCGCGCATCGGACTGGAGTACGGCCTTGGGTGGCCTTCAGAAGATGGATGCGGGTCGGCTGACGGGGCCCCAACACGCGGATCACGCCTTCCTCATGGGGTGGGCCCTCGCCCATACCGGTCGGGCCAAGGACGCGGCGCCCTTAGTGCCGCTGCTGGCTCAGACGCGGGCGCCCGCCAGCTGGCGAGACGTGCTTGTTGGCGAGGTGAGGCTGGCGACCGACGACGCCTTGGGCGCGGCGGCCGCTTTTTCCGCCGTTCCCCAGGCCGCCGGTCCCTGGCTGCGCGCACAAATCGGTCTGGCCGAGGCGTACAGGAAGTTGGGACGAACTGCGGATGGTTTCGCGGTCTATGAAACGTTGGCCCGCCGTCCCGACCCGACCCCCGGCAACGAGGTCGCGCTGCTGGCCCTCGGGCGGCGCTTGGGGGGCTCCAATCCTGAAGGGGCGGCCCTGCTGAGGCGGCTTTGGGTGCAGTACCCGGCGAGCCCTGAGGCGGCGCAGGCCGAAACGCTGTTGGGGGGGCGTCCCAAGCCGACGGCCGACGAGATGTCGATTCGCGGCGAGCGTCGTGCCGCCCTGGGCGATTGGCGAGGTGCGCTCGCGGAAACGGAATCCCTCGTTGCCGCAATTCCGGGCGGAGCGACCGGCTGCCGCGTCCGCGCGGTACGCGGCCGGGCTTGGTACAAGCTGAACAAGCTGAGCAACGCGATCACGGCCTACGGCGACGTTGGCGCCTTGTGTGATGGCGTAGACGCGGATCTCGGGGCCGCCGGCCTGTATCTGCTCGGTCAAGCCGAGTTTCGAACACACAAGATGGGAAACAGCGCGGCCCATTTCGACGAATTGGCGCGCCGGTGGCCTACCGACTCCATGGCGGATGACGGGCTGACGCGCGCTGGCATCGCGCTTCAAGAGGCCGGCGACCTTCAAGGGGCGATGGCGCGCTGGCGCGACGGCCTCGCCCGCTACCCGAACGGGGACACCGTCCCGGAGGCCACTTGGCGGCTGGCCTTTGCCCAGTACCTGGCGGGGGACACCGCCGGCGCCCGCGAGACGGCCGTCGCGCTTGGCAAGCTCGATCCGGACTCGGATGCCGTGCACGTTCACGCCGGGCGCTACTGGGCGGCGCGTTGGTCGGCGTGGCCGGACGCCAAGAATCCGACCAAGTTGAATCCGGCCGGCGTCGCGGCCGCGGTGGAGGGGTTCCGCCGACTCTGTGAGGAAACGCCCCATAGCTACTATGCGCTGCTCGCCTACAACCGACTTGCCGAATTGGATCCCGGCGCCGCAGCTGCGCTGCAGCAGCGCCCGCCCGACCGGGCACCGCCGTCGGCCGATTCCGACCTCCGCGTTCGCGCCGAGGTCGCACAACGCGTGCCCATCCTGGAGGGGGAAGCCCTGGCCCGCCTTGGCCTCCCGCGCGCGGCCAAGGCCGCTTGGGGCGATGTGAGCGACTTGACGCCGTCGGAGATGGCGTGGCTCATCGACCTGCGCATTCGGTCAGGCGATTGGCTGTATGCCCACGACGACTTCCGGGCGTGGTTCAAGACGAACGCCATCGAGGGCATCGGCCCCGATCGGGCCACCGTCGTGCGCATCGCGTGGCCGGATCGCTACTGGCCCGAGGTCAAGAAGGCCACGGGCGCGATGTCCTGGGAGTCCCGCTACCTTCACGCGCTCGTGCGAGAGGAGTCGAACTTCAACACGGACATCGTCAGTCATGCCGGCGCAGTCGGGTTGGGCCAGCTCATGCCGGCGACCGCCGCCCAGGTCGCGGGGTGGCTCGGCCGGCCCGTCGGGAAACTCACCGAACCCGAAAACAACCTCGAGATGGCCGCGGTATACCTCGACCGGGTGCTGTCCGAAGAGGATAGTCCGTTTCTCGCCTTGGCCGCCTACAACGCGGGAGGCGGACGCGTCGACCAGTGGATCGAGCGGTACGGCAATCTGCCAACGGATGAGTTCGTCGAGCGCATCCCCTTCCGTGAGACGCGGGACTACGTCAAACGCGTGACGGGGACTTGGCAGACCTACCGTTGGGAATTCGACGAGACGAAGCCGTTTCCGGTGCTGCCGGGGTTGACCCATCGAGCGCGGCCGTGAGCGACTACGACGCGCTCGGCGGGGCTGCCGGGCTGCGACGTGTGCTCGACGATTTTGTGAACCGGGTGATGAACGACACCATCATCGGCTTCCTCTTCGAGCGCGTCGATCGCGAACAACTCATCGCCCATGAGGTCGCGTTTGCCGCCGCCCACTTGGGTGGCCCCAAGGCCTACGCCGGGCGGCCGCTGCCAGCCGTGCACCGCCCCAAACGCATCCATCGCGGACACTTCCGTCGTCGAGCCGCCCTTCTGCGGACAACTTTGCGCGCTCACGCCGCACCGGAGGACGTCATCGCCAGATGGCTCGCGACGGAGGCGGCGCTGATGGACCAGGTCGTCTCTCCGGGGGACTGCCTGGGATAGCCGGGCGCGCGTGCCGTTCGTTCACCTTCACGTCCACAGCCAGTACTCGGTCCTCGACGGGACGGCGGACCCCGACGCGCTTGCTGCGGCCGCCGCGGCGCGGGGCTTTCAAGCGCTGGCACTCACCGACACAGTGAATCTGTGCGCGGCGATCCAGTTCGCAAAGGCGTGCAAATCATCCAAGATCCACCCAATCTTTGGAGCGGAGCTTCACGTACAGCCTGAAGGCGTGGCGACGCGCGATCCCCTCCGCGAGCAGGGCGGCTACCAGGTCGTCGCGCTCGTCGAGAACGACGTGGGTTGGCGCAATCTCTCGGCCCTGATCACCGCCGCAATCTTCGACGGCCAAGTCTACAAACCCCGGGTGGATCTCGCCCAACTGCGCACCCATCGCGACGGGCTCATCCTCCTCACGGGGGGCCGGAAGGGCGCCATTGGCCGGAGCTTGGGACGGAACCAAGACCCCGTGCCGGCGTTGCGCGCGCTGGTGGATGCGGTCGGGTCGGACCGCCTCTACCTTGAACTCGTAGACCACGGCCTCGAAGGGCAGGACGGGGCCAATCAGGCCGCTCGCACATTGGGCGTCGAGTTCGGCGTTCCGACGGTCGTCACGAATGCCGTGCACATGGTGGACGCCGCGGATGCGCCCGTCCACGACCTGCTGCTAGCGATCGGGTCCGGCGGGTCGCTTGCCGGCGACGGGCGCCGCGGGCTGATGACAGATGCGGCCTGGCTGAAGCCCGAAAACGAGATGCGCGCGCTGTTTCCGCGGGACGTCGAGGCGCTCGATCGCACGATCGAAATTGCGGCCCGCTGCCAGTACAAGCCCAAGCTTGGCGTGTACCACTTCCCGGCCGCGTCGCCGCCGGACCCCGACGGGCCGGACCAACCTGCGGACTCCGACGCGAACTGGCGGTACTTCGCGGACGCCTTTCCGCCGCCCCAGGCGTTCGGGTTGGCGATGTCGGCCAAAGAGCCGGGGCCGAAGCCACCGGGCGCGGGCAATCTCGCTGGCTACTTCGGATGGTACGCCCGCGAAGGGCTCCGAGTCCGCCTGCAGCGCGTTCCCGAGGCAGCTTGGCCGACCTATCGGGAGCGTCTGGAGTTCGAGATCCAGATGGTGGGGCAGATGGGCTTTCCCGCCTACCTGCTCATCGTTGCGGAGTTCATCAATTGGTCGAAGGACCGCAGCATTCCCGTGGGTCCGGGTCGTGGGTCGGCGGCCGGGTCGCTGGCGGCCTGGGCGATGCGCATCACGGACATCGATCCCATCCGCTACGGCCTGTTGTTCGAACGCTTCCTGAACCCAGAGCGCGTGTCGATGCCAGACATCGACGTCGACTTTTGCCAGGACCGTCGCGAGGAGGCCATCGCGCACGTCCGAGACAAATACGGCGCCGATTACGTCAGTCAGATCATGACCTTTGGGACGCTGAAGGCGAAGGCGGCCGTCCGAGACGTCGCCCGCGCCTTGGACCTGAGTTTCCCCGAGGCCGACCGGCTCGCCAAGCTGATTCCCGACGGCTTGGGTACGACGCTAGACGACGCCATCGCCCAAGAGGAGCGGCTTCGGCTGCTGATGGCCATCGACCCCAAGGTCCGGCGCGTCATCGAGCTGGCGCGGGCCGTCGAGGGGGCGGTGCGGCAGACCGGCGTTCACGCCGCCGGCGTCGTCATCGCCGACGAGCCGCTCGCGACGTTGACGCCCTTGTACAGGGACGGCCCCGACGGGGGCCCCGTGGTCATGTTCGACATGAAGTCGGCCGAGGCGGCAGGCCTCATCAAGTTCGACTTCCTTGGCCTCAAGACGCTCGACCACATTCGCGACACCCTGGACCTCGTCCAACGCAACCATGGTGTCACGATCGATCTTGGCGGCATCGACGAGAACGACCAGGCGACCTGGGACATGTTGGCCAAGGGCGACGCGCTTGGCGTGTTTCAGTTGGAATCGACGGGCATGCGTGAGTTGCTGACGCGGCTGCGGCCGTCGAGCATGGACGACATGGTCGCGTTGGTTGCGCTCTATCGGCCAGGTCCGCTCCAATCGGGAATGGTCGACGATTTCGTGGACCGCAAACACGGGCATCAGGTCGTGCGCATGCCGCACCCCGCCCTCGAACCCATTCTCGCGAGCACGTACGGCACGATCGTCTACCAAGAACAGGTCATGCAAATCGCCCAAGTGCTCGCGGGGTACAGCCTCGGCGAGGCCGACCTGCTGCGTCGCGCGATGGGGAAGAAGAACCCGGAGGAGATGGAGAAGCAGCGCGAACGATTCGTGACTGGGTCCGTTGCGCTGGAGACCGACCGCCAATTGGCCGACGAGATCTTCGATTTGATGGCGAAATTCGCGGGCTACGGCTTCAACAAGAGCCATTCGGCGGCGTACGGGTTGATCAGCTACCAAACGGCGTGGCTCAAGGCGCACTACCGGTCCGAGTTCATGGCAGCGCTCATGACGATCGAAGCTGCGAATACGGACAAGGTGCTGGAGTACGTGCTCGACAGCCGGCGCAAGGGCGTCGAAGTCCTACCGGTGTGCCTCAACGACAGCGAACGCCACTTCGCCGTACCGCCGCCAAAGGAACGGCCAACGGGGACAGATGGGCAGCGAAAGGGCGTGATTCGTTTTGGCCTCACGGCCGTCAAGACTGTCGGTGACGGCGCCATCGATGCGCTGCTCGAAGCGCGACGGGCGGCAGGGGGCCGATTCAAGGACCTGTCCGCTGTCTTCGATCACGTGGATTTCAAACGGGTGAATCGTCGCGTGATGGAGAGCCTCGTCAAGGCCGGCGCGATGGAGTTCTCCGGCCAGAGCCGCGCGACCCTGCTCGCTGGCATCGATGGCGCAATGGTCGCCGGGTCGAGGCGCCAGGCCGACCGTGCCGCTGGGCAGATCGGCTTGTTCGGTGGAAAGATGGCCGCCGTCGACGCCATCCGCCTGCCGGAGCGTCCCGAATTCCCGCTGGCCCAGAAGTTGGCCTACGAACGAGAGGTCCTCGGCCTCTACCTGACGGGTCATCCGATGACCGCGTACAAGAGCGACCGCGAGCGGCACCACTGGCGGTCGATCGGGACGCTTGGTGCCATGTCGGGGGAAGGGGCAGTCCACATCGCCGGCCTGGTGGCCGACGTGCGTTCCGTCCGCACCCGCAGCGGCGATCGCATGGCCTTCGTCGGCATCGAAGACGACAGTGGCGCGGTGGAGTGCGTGTTCTTCGTCGACGCCTTCACGTCGTCGGCCGAAGCGCTCGAAAGTGGCGAGCCCGTCGTCGTCGAAGGGACGCTTGAGCGCCGCGGCGAGGCGCTCTCGTTCCGCGCGAAGACCGCGCGGAGGTTGGCCGAGGTTCGTATGGGTCTGGTCAAGGGCATCGACGTCGCCGTCAACCTCGCAGAGCTGTCGGGCGATGGTCTCGATCGGCTGCGCGACGCCCTCGTCAAGCACCGGGGTTCGAAACGCTGCATCCTTCGGCTTGCGGCGCCGAGCTGCGACGTCGAGGTCGATCTGCCGCCCGTCGACGGCCACCCGGAGCTCGATCAGGTACTCGCGGCCACGTTCGGACGGGAGGTTGCGGCGCCTCGCCTCTGACGGCGAAACAACAACGCCCCCCACGCCCATAGCGGTAGTGTCGGGGCGGTCGTGCATCCTCCGGTGGGTGCGGCGAAGTCCCGCGGCGAGGACGGACCGGCATCCAGGGTGGGGTCTGAGGAGGCCGGAGGCGTCGTGGCCAACCCCGTGTCATCGAGCGCAGTGTCCACAGGGGGCCCGTCGGTCGTGCCAGGAACGGTGCCGGTCGAGCCTGTCGGGCCGGTCGACGGAGGCGGCGGAGGGGGCGCACCCACACACGTGACGTCGAGGGCAAAGCCACTGATGGCACCATCCCAGCCGTCGACGACGATCGTGTAGGTGGCGCCAGCGGCGGCTTGGAAGGTGAGGGCCTCTGGATCCGCGTTGGGGCTGACGCTGGATGCCAGGCAGTCCGACCCGTCGCAGGCGGTCGACGTGAGCGCGTAGAGGTCCAAATCGGCCGTCAATCCCGTCAGCGACAGCGTCACCGGCTCGTCGAGCGAGGTCGTGAAGGACCAGACCCGTTCTGGGCCGCTGTAGGCGAATTCGGAGCACCCGTAGTAGGTCGTTTCCCAGGTTCCACCTGAGTCGTTGCTGCTATCGACGCGTTGGCCGCAGGCCAGCGCGCCGTTGTGCGAGCAGCCGTTCCCACAGCCGAGACCAGGGAGTGCGTCGTAGTCGCCCTGGACGAGCCAATAGGACGGTGGATCGGAGCACGGGCCGTCAAACGGGTCTTGGGAGTAGCCCCACTCCGACGAATCGACTTCGAAGTGAAGATGGGGCCCGGTGCTGTACCCGGACGAACCCATGAGTCCAAGGAAATGACCGCAGCCGACGAATTGGCCATCGCTGACGGCCACGCTCCATTGCTTGAGGTGGGCGTACGTCGTGACTTTGCCGTCGTCGTGTTCGATCTTGACGTAGTTGCCGTAGCCGCCGCCGCCAGCGCAGTCGCCCGTCGTACAACGGTCGAATTCGCCGTCATGAACGGTGATGACGGTGCCGGCTTCAGCGGCCACGATGTCGCGGCCTTCGTCCATGCCCGTGAATGACCCCGCGCCAAAATCCGAACCACCGTGGCCGGGGTAGGTGATGCCCCCGCAGTTCCAATCCACGCCGCCGTTGTCTCGGTAGGCGGTCGGGTACCAGTGGGCGTAGTCGTCGGCTGTCGTGGGGAAGCTGTAGGGGTAGGCGTGGACGATGGTGGCGACGAGCCAGATCATGGCGACACCTCCGTCGGCACGGCCACCTCGTGCGGACCATCGGGGGCCGTCCAGCGGAGCTTGCCGCCGTGAAACTCCAGCGTGTCTCCGTGGGGGACGGCGACGAAGCCGTCCGGTGGGCCTTCCTTCTTGCGTTTCAGGCCGACGTTGGTGACCTGGACGCGGCGGCCATCGTCGAGGCGTTGCACCCAGATGGCTGCGATGCCGTCAGGGGCGCCGGACACATAGGCGAGGAGTCCGCGCTCGGGATCGAGGGCCGGGCGGTCGGGGCTGTGGCCGTCGTCGATCGTCCCGGATCGACCGTCGGGCGCGCGCCATGCGATTCGCGTGCCCGGTGTTGGCCCATGCGGTTCGACGCCGACCGTCCAGCCGTCCGAGCGGTTCTGGAAGCGGGCCACGAACGGTCGGTCGCTTTCGGATTCGACGGCGCACGCGCCGAGCAGGAAGGGCACGAGCCACATGGTTGAAGCCCTACCCTCTGCGGAGTGGACGGGGTAGCGCCCGGCATGCTCCTTTGGGTCAATCTCGCGATGGCGTCCCCCGAGTCCTTGGGGGGCGATGCGCGCGTGGATTGGGTCGCCGGAGTGATCGAGGCCGAAGCTCGGGCCCGCAGCGAAGGGGGGGTTGCACTCGGCGTCGTCGAAGAGCTTGCCCGGCGGGCGTTGGAGACGCAGCTGCGGGACGCTTCGCCTGCTTTGCGCGTGGATTGCGGCCTTACGCTCGCAGGTGTGCTCGGAAACGCCGAGGTCGGGGATGCGGTTCGCGACCGGCTGCGGCGCTGGGACATCGCCGAGGCCCGCTACAACATGGGGGGCGACGTCGCCCTGGTGGGGCGACTCTCGCTGCTGGAACTGCTCAAGCCGTACGCGCTTTCGAGGGCCTTGCCGGCCACGGTGACGAAGGACAGCGCGTTCACCGGAGTCGTGGTCGACGCTCGGGGAATCGGCGCAGCACCTCAGTGGATGCCGCGCCTGCTCGCGCCAGATGGCGCTGTTCTGCATGACGGCACCCTGTTCGACTCCGTCGCGCTCGCGGTTGCCCCGGCGATGTGGACCTACGACGTCGTCGACGAACGCGTCGCCGCCTGGGTGGGAGACGCGCCGCTCGCGATTCGAGCCACGGTGTCGACAGGGTGCGCCCTGCAGCTCGATGCCGAAGGTGCTGCGAAGCTTCGCGACGAGGTGTTGGGCACGGACATCCTGCGCCGGGGCCGCCTCGTCATCGCCGTCGACCCCCCGTGAACCCGTCGGCTCCGATTCCGGGGCCGACTTGGCTGGGTCGGGTTTCGTACGCCGTGGCCCATCGCGCCCAGCGGGAGCGCCGAGAAGCCATTCTTCGGGGAGACGCGCCCGAAGCGATCTGGCTCCTCGAGCACGACTCCGTCGTGACCACGGGTCGGCGCGCCGCCGAGGTGGACGTCGACGCACTTGCACGGCGAGGCGTGCCGGTCGTTGCCACGGAGCGCGGGGGCCTGGCGACCTGGCATGGGCCGGGCCAACTCGTGGGCTACCTCTTGATCGACGTGGCGAGCCGGCAGGGGACGATCCACGGCCTCGTGTGTGCCTTGGAAGCGGGCTTGATCGCTTGGCTGGCGAGTCGCGGTTGGTCCGCGCGCCGGGAGTCCCCCCACCGCGGCGTCTTTGTGGCGGGCAACAAGGTCGCAGCGATCGGGCTGCACGTCCGCCGAGGCGTGACGATGCATGGGTTCGCACTCAATTTGACCTGTGATCTTTCGGCCTACGACGCCATCGTGCCGTGTGGGCTGCGCGACTTCGGCGTCGCCGCAGTGGGCGACGAAGCGCCGGGCGCGGCCGCCGCTTCTGTGGGCGACTTCGTGCGGGCGGCCCTCGTTGACGCGTTGGGGCCACGTCGTTAGCCGCGGCCCGTTCGGGACGCGTCCCGGCACAGGCACGTAGCTCAGCGGGAGAGCATCGCCCTGACACGGCGAGGGTCCGCGGTTCGATCCCGCGCGTGCCTAGTGGATTTTCCCTCCGCGGGGTCGCCGCGGAACCATCTTCAGAGGTGCCCCAGGTGAGGAGACCGCCCCGTCGAGCCCCAGAGGCTCCGCCCGAGACGAACGAGCCCCGCGTCAACTTCCGGATCCGCGTCCCCCGGGTGCTCGTGATCGATGACGAAGGGCGCAAGCTGGGCGAGTTCCTGACCGAAGATGCGGTTCGACTCGCCGAAGAGCGGGGCCTGGATCTCATCGAGGTGGCGCCCGACGGTCGTCCTCCCGTGTGCCGCATCGCGGACTACGGCAAGCTCAAGTACGAGCGTGCGAAGCGCGCCGCACAGGCCCGGAAGAACCAGGTCCAAGTCCAGATCAAGGAAGTCAAGCTTCGGCCCAAGACCGACGATCACGACATCGGCGTGAAGGTTCGGCACATCAAGCGCTTCCTCGAAGACGGCAACAAGGTCAAGATCACGGTGCGCTTCCGCGGCCGCGAGTTGGCCCACCGCGACATCGGCGCAACGCAATGCCAGCGCGTGGCCAAAGAGTGCGAAGAGTACTGTCAGGTCGAGTCGGCGCCCCGCATGGACGGCCGCAACATGTTCATGATCCTGGCGCCCTCGAAGAAGCTTTTGGCGCGTCCGAAGCCGGCGCCCGACGCGGTGCGCGAAGAGCTCCCGCCGATGCTCGACCAAGATGACGATGATGACGACGAGACGGGTGAAGAGCCCGCCGTCGTCGTCCCGACCCCCTGACTTGCGTTCGGACGTTGTGGCCCGTTAGCGGCGCCGCGTCCGTGGGAGACGACCCATGCCCAAGATGAAGACCCACAAGGGAATCGCCAAGCGGTTCTCCAAGACCGGGTCCGGCGGCATCAAATTCAAGCACCCGAACTTGCGCCACTGCCTCGAGCACAAGCGCAAGACGCAAAAGAACACGCTCCAGAAGACGGGCTACCTGCAAGGGCAGGACGCCAAGAACATCGCTCGCCTCCTCGGCTGAGCCTAAAATCCCGCCGCTACCCGCCTCGTGCGTGGGACCCGGCTTGAAAGGAGGGCAACATGGCCCGTGTCAAGCGCGCCCTGATCCGGCGCACGCGCAAGAAGAACCTGTTTCGCCGCGTGAAGGGCTTCTTCATGGGCCGTCGTCGCCTGCGTCAGGCGATCGAGGCCCGGATGCAAGCGGTCCGCCGCGAGTACATCGGGCGCAAGCAGCGCAAGCGGCAGTTCCGGTCGCTCTGGACGCAGCGCGTCAACGCGGCTTCCCGGGGCCACGGTTTGAGCTACTCCCGGCTCATCCACGGTCTGAAGCTCGCAGGCATCTCGCTCAACCGTAAAGTCCTCTCGGACATGGCGCTCACGGACCCCGCGGCCTTTGCGGCCGTCGTGGAGAAGGCACGGGCGGCGTTGGGATGAGGGGGCGCCCTCGCGCCATCGCCGTGGTCTTGGCCGCCGGCTGTCAGCGCGAGGACGAGATCGAGTGGGTTCGGTTTAACGACCCCCTCGATGCGTTCGAGATCCAGGTGGGCGCCGAAGCCCCAGACGTCTCCCAAGGGTTGCTGAGCAACCTGGGGCTGACGGACGTGGGTACGGCGACCGCATCGCCTGGCGGTGGTCCCGTAGGCACGCAGCACGCCATTGTCGTATCGGTGGACGACGCTTGGGAGTTGCAGGTCACGCGCGCGTCGCTTTTGATAGACAGTCCCGGTCGAGGCGTGACCGAGATCGAGATGGAGCACGACTTGGCCGACCCCGGCGTGTGGGCCGTCCAGATCACGTCCCTTGGCCGGGCCGCGGAGGAGCGGGTCGACGTGGTCACTGTCGCACTCTGGCAGGACCTCGAGGCGCCGTTGGTGCCTTCCGACACGGCGGCCGAGGAATGAGTCCGTTGCCAGACAAGGTGTTCTTCCGCATCGGCGAAGCCAGCGAGCTCGTTGGCGTCGAGACGCACGTGCTCCGATACTGGGAGACCGAGTTCAAGATGCGCACGCATCGGTCGGACACGGGCCAGCGCCTGTACCGCCGGAGCGATCTTGAGAAGTTCAACCGGATCAAGCGCCTCTTGCACGACGAAGGCTTCACGATCGCCGGTGCGCGCCGGGCGATTGAGGACGAAGGCGTCGAAGCGGTGCCCGCGGGCCAGCCGCGCATCGACGAGGCCCGTGCGCGCCTTGTGGGCGCTCGGGAGCGCATCGCCAAGCTCCGGCAACGCCTCGCGATGTTGGCGGGCACGCCGACGCCTCGATAGGCCCGCCGGGCTCGCCAAGCTGGCAACGGCATGGCGACTCGGGGCGTAGCACAGCCTGGTAGCGCACTAGCTTGGGGTGCTAGTGGTCGCTGGTTCAAATCCAGTCGCCCCGACCATACCGAATGGCGGCGGTCCTGAGACCCAGGATCGCCGCCATCTTCGGTTTCGGGATCGGCCGAAAGAGCAAGTAGATCGAAGGGCTTACGCCAGGTCACGGACAGGGCTCCCTCGGCCAAAGTGGAGTTTGAGAAGAGCACGTCCAGCAGACGGCGCTGTTCGCGCGGCTCCCGCGAAATCATCAGGTCGTAGGCGCGGTTTGCCAGTTTGAAGACCTCGATGGCGGTGTCGAGGGTCTTGGCGCTCACCGTGGTCAGCCGGGTGATCTCGTCGGCGGCCTCGGCCCGCTGGCGCTCCCACTCAGCGCGCTTGGCCTGGAAGAAGTCGTCGTCGATGCGGCCTTCGAGCTTGTCCTCGTAGGCGGCGTTGATGAGCTTGCCCAGGCGCTCCAGACGGGTCTGGGCGCCGACCACACGCTCCCGGGCGTCCTGCTCGATCTCGCGGCGGGAGGAGCGCAGGGAAGCGATGAACGCCTCGCGGATGTCCTCGGGGAGCTGGAGCCGGCGGACGTGGGCGGCGAACATCTCCGACAGGCGGGCCTCGTTGATGAAGCTCTCCCGCCGGCACCGCTTGGCGCAGTGGTAGTAGACGTACTTCTCCTTGCGGATCTCGGCGGTGACGGCGGCCCCGCACCAGCCGCAGGTCACGAGCCCGGAGAAGGCGAACTCCAGCGAGCGGGCCCGGGTGTAGGGGTGGCCGTCGAGGCGGTCCTGGACGCGCTGGAACAGCTCCCAGGGGATGATGCGGGGCTCGCTGGACTGGTACTCCTGCCCGCCCCACCAGAAGCGCCCGGCGTAGAGCGGGTTCCGCAGGATGTTGTGGATGACGCTGGTGGACAGGCGCCCGCCGCGGTTGCCGCGCAGCCCGCTCTCCTGGGCGTAGGTGGCCAGCGCCTCGCAGGAGTGGGTGCCCCGGTCGTACAGCTCGAACAAGTTGCGGACCAGCAGGGCGCGCTCGGCGTCGATCTCCAGGAAGGCCCGACCGTTCTCGCGGCGGTTGAGGTAGCCCAGCGGCGCCCGGCCCGGGTAGCCCCCCTCCTCGCACTTCTGCACCATGCCCTTGCGGACCTCCTCGGAGAGGTTGTCCACGTAGTTCTTGGCCATCAGCACCTTGATGCCGTGGATGAACTTCTCGGAGGACCTGGAGTCGTCGGACAGGACGATCCCCTCCTTCACGAAGTGGACGTCCACCTTCAGCTCGTCGAGGGCGACCCAATCCTTGAGGTTCCGGTAGAGCCGGTCGGTCTTCTCGACCAGCACCACCGGGGGCTTGGCGGCGCGCTTCTTGAGCAGGGCCATCATGCGGGTGAAGGCGGCGCGGCCGGACTTCTTGGCCGTCTCCACGTCGATGAACTCCTCGATGATCGCGAAGCCGTTGTCGTTGGCGTACTTCTTCAGCACCGCCTGCTGGGCGGGGATCGAGAAGCCCTCGCGCTCCTGCTCGCGGGAGGAGACGCGGGCGTAGAGCACGGCCTGGCGCAGGGCGGGGACGGCGGCGAGGGCGGAGGCGGGGTTGTTGCCGCGGCCGGGGCGGGCGGTGCGGCGGGTCTTGACGGGCGGCATGGGGCGGGGCTCCTGGCGGGGGGTCCTGCCGGACATTTGACATAACCGGGCCGGGGGTGGCAACCCTTGGCAGCTACGGCGGCGCGGGCTCGAAGCCGTAGAGGGAGGGATGCCCCTTTCGCGGCGTCTCCTGGCGCAGCACGAAGGCGCCGTCGGGCGTCTCGAAGGTCTCGTCGAGGTACTGGCTGAGGACCTGCCCGACGATGGTGGCCTGGGCGCGCGCGGGCTTCGGCTCGCCCCGGCGGTCCCGCAGCTTCTCGGACAGGGCGCCGCAAACCAGGACCTCGGCCCACTCCCCCGCCGTGTGCATCCCGTCGCCGTGGTGGGCGGCGGCCATGTCGCGCACGGCGGCGTAGTCCGGGTCGAAGGCGTGCTCGGACTCCTCGAAGTTGGACAGGAAGCCGGTCATGCCCGCGTGGCGCAGGATGCCGTCGATGGTCGCGGCCCACTTCTGGCTGGTGCTGTGCCGGGCGGGGTCGGCGGGCATGGGCCGGTCGGCGTCCACCCAGGCCCGTACCATGCCGGCCAGCTCACCCAGCACCAGCACGCGAGCCGCCAGCGCGTCGCCCACCGGATCGTCTACCTTGTATGCCTTGTGGCGCACGTTGCCGACCACCTCCAGGTTGAGCGGCAGGGCGCGGCGGCGCAGGTCCGGCCCGAGCTGCGTCATGTTCATGGTGAGCACGAACATCACGTCGTTCTGCGGTCGGCTGATCGCGGTGTTGGAGCCCAGCCGCCGGAAGGAGAGCTTCGCGTCGGTGATGCACCGCTCCAGCACCGGGCTGGAGATCGCGGTGGACGCCTTGGCGTTGTCCACGATGAGCACCCGGTCGCCGGCCTCGACGCGGGTGGCGATCTGCTTCTCGAACTCCTCGTCGTTGGCGACGTAGGACACCGTAGGCGGGGCCTGGCCCTCGACGATGGCGGCCAGCACGCGGGCCAGGGTGCTCTTGCCCACGCCGGGCTTGTTGCCGTTGATGGCCAGGAAGGGGTGGCCGCGGGTCCAGTGGGCGATGGTTAGCATCGTCAGCAAGGCCCCGATCAGGTTCACGCGGTCGGCCTCGTCCTTCCAGGCGAAGCCGTCGATGCTCGCGCGCAGGGCGGCGTCGCCCTCGCGGGGGCGGACCTCGGGCCCGTCGTAGAAGATGCCGCTGGGCTTGTGCCAGCCGAAGGTGGCGACCAGGTTCCAGCTCACGTCGAAGACGGGGGAGCGGACGTAGGCGGTCAGGACGGGGAGCTGCGAGCGGAACCGAGGATTGTGGACGAGGGCGCGGGAGAGCTGGAGCGGCAGCGTCTGGTAGCCGTGGAAGGTCTGCCCCTCCTCGGTGTCGTAGAGCATCGCCAGCTCCAGGTAGGCCAACAGGATGCCCGGGAGGTTCTTCTCGTCGAGCAGGATCGGCCCCCGGCCCTTGTGGACGTAGACCGCGCCGTGCTCGAAGCGGAAGAAGCGCCGAGTCGGCACGATCACGGCGAGGATCTTCTCGGCCAGCTCGTCCATGGTGTCGGTGTTCTGGACGTACTCGACCACGGCGCGGCCGGGCTTCGCCGCCGGCGTCCGCGGGGCCTTCTCCCGATGCTCCTGCCTGGCAGCGCGCTTCGCCTCGGTGACCGCGGCGCCGAAGGGCCTCCGTGAGAGCCCCGTGGTCGCGCGCAGGGCTTCCAGGGCCGCGTCCTGCTGCACCGTGGGCAGGGCCACGGCGAGGCCCAGGGCCGCCCGCAGCAGGCGGTCCCGCTCGGCGTCGTCCGCCGCGGCCCAGCGGTCGGGGAAGGACTCGAGGGTGACCGCGGCGGCGGGCCCTCGACGGGCCGGGAGCGGGACCCCGGTCAAGTCCACCACCAGGCGGCAGGCGGCGGCGAAGTCGGCGGCCTGTCCGCGCTCGACCAGGAAGTCGAAGACGCTCAGCGTCTCGCCCTCGTTGCGGAAGCGGTGGAAGGCGCCGCGCTCGGCCTGGGCGGTGCCGGTGGCGACGCCCGCCGAGGGGTGCTGGTCGCCGCTGGGCGACGCCGGGTCCCGGCACTCCAGCCAGCCGTTGCCCCGGTCCTTGCCCGTCAGCCACGGGCCGTAGACGGCGTCCAGGTCGAGGCGGGTCAGGGCCTCGGCCCGCCACGCCTTCCATTCGGGCGCCTCGGTGCTGGGGTGGGGACGGCCCGGCGGCGGCGCCTTGGGGTCCGGCTTGCCCCTCGGCGGCGGGGCTACCAGGTCGGCGAGCAGGGCCAGGGCCTCGACCTCGCCCGGGATCTCCGCCGGGTCGATGGACGAGAGGCGGTGCGGGGCCTCGGGCCTGTCCTCGCCCTTCGCCGACACGGTGCCGTAGAGCTTGAAGATGCGCGAGGCGTTGTGGACGGCCTTGTCCACCTTCGCCGCGGGGGTCGAGTAGCGGGCGTCCAGGGCGTGTAGGAGCTTCTTGCAGCCCTCTGCGTGGGCGCGCACGGCCTCCGCACCCACTGCCGGCACGGCGCGGGCCAGCAGGTGCCAGCCGTTGCCGCTGTCGGCCAGGACCGTGGGCACGCCGCGCTCGGCGAAGGTGCGGGCGATCTCCTCGGCCACCCCGCGGGCGGCGGCCTTCTCGCCCTCGGTGGAAGACCGGCCCTTCGGCTCCCGTTCCGGGTCCACGTCCACCACGACCCAGGGCGAGGCCACGATGTCGGCGTCCTTCGTCGTGCTCTTCGTCCGGCGCAAGGGCAGGCCGGTCGCGCCCGCGCGGTCGGGTCGCACGGCGCCGAGGGTGAAGTAGACGTTGGCCTCGCCCGAGCGGGGGTGGTCGCCGCGGGGGATGACCTCGCGGGGTGCGTCCCCGATGGGCCGCAGCGCCCCGACCAGCGCGTCCACGTCCTCGGGGCCGATCAGCGCCGACCAGACCACGCCATCCCGCAGGACGCGGATCTCCGTCCGGCCGCCGAGCCGCGCGTGCAACGCGGTCAGGTGGGCCAGGAAGGGGCGGGTGATCGTGTCGAGCGCCCCCTCGATGTCGGCGCGCAGGACGGCCACCCTACGCCACCCCGGGGGGCATGGGCTCGAAGAGGTCCACGATGCGGTGGGCCTGTTCGATGGTGAAGCGGCGGCCGAGCATCCCGTGCTCCTGGGCGATGGCGACGACCAGGTTCTCGTGGACGCCCAAGCGGGCGGCGATGTCCGCCGCGGTCACGAAGATGGGCGGCTCGTTCGCCGCGTCGTCGAGGTCAGCGGCGCCGGCCGCCCAGGGCGTCGGGGGGCGGCGGCGGCTCAGGGAGAGCTGGAGGGACAGGCGCAGGGTCAGGCGGGGCATGGTGGCTCCGAGGTTGGGGGTCGTTGGCGGCACGGACGCCGCCCGGTCCCAGCCCCGCGCGGTCCTCGGTGTCCCAGGCGGCCAGGACGTCGTAGAACCGACGGAAGTTGTCCGCGATCTCCCCCACCTCGTCGTCGCCGAGCGCGCGCCCGTACCGGGGCTCGAAGGCCGCGCGGACGGGGCCGGCGACCTCCTGGGCCAGGGTGTTGCGGGGCGCGCGACGGCTCACGCGGACCTCCCAGGGGAGGGCCGACGAGGCGACGGGGCGGGGGTTGGCGGGGCGGTGGACACGGGCGGGCTCCGTGTCCATTCCTACTCGATGATCGGCCTGCTACCTGATGAACACTCGATGAACGGTGGACGCCGTTTCGTTCATCATTCGTTCATCGGCGACGGCTCCCGCGACCACCACTCGACTCGGCTCGGCAGGACCCGAAGAACGTAGCCGCCGCCCGTCGTGGACTCGACCAGGTCCTCGGGCAGGTCGGGGTCGGCCTTCTTGCGGCCCGACGCCAGGGCCTTCATCAGCTTCTGGCGGTACTGCGGCCAGGACGCTCGCGAGGTCGGAGCGACCACGTCGGGATGGGCGGCTTGCAGCTCCTCGAAGCTCACCGCCACGCCCGGGTCGCGGGCCAGGGCGCGCAGGAGGAGGCGGGCGGGCTGCTCGCGCTTCCCGAAGGTCACCGGCCGCCCGAAGCACCAGTACCGATCCCGGGCCGGGTCGAGGACCAGGTCGAAGCGGTCCCCGCAGAAGGCGGTGGGGTCGGCGTCCCTAAGGGTCTGCCGGTGGGCGTCGAGGAGGGGCCACAGGTCCACCGCCAGGTCTCCCCCCGCGACGGAGCCCGCTTTGTCGAGGCCCAGCGCGAGCACTGCATCGAGGCGCGCGACTTCCAGGACTCGGCCTGGCACCGCCGCGACGGACGGCACCAGCAGGCAGGACAGGCCAGCGGAGCGGCGGCTGCGGACCACGTTCACGGCGGCGATCAGGTCGGCCTCAGCAGCGCCGGGCGCGAACCAGAAGTCGACCATCGTCCCGCCGATGCGGCGCGTCCCCAGCGCCCAGATCCGCAGGCCGGGCTCCGGCGGCGCCTCGATGTCGCCCTCCGCGCCCACCGCGTCGCCGAGAACCTGGGCGAGCCCCACGAGGTTCAGCGAGTACCCGGCCGCCTTGCCCTTGCTCAGCACCGCGCCGTCGCAGCGCGTGGGCTGGTCCCCACAGCGGTAGGTGCTGACGCCGTCGTCGTCGCGGTCCTGGAAGACCATGCGGCAACCCTGGCCGGGGCCGAGGCCGCAAGGGTGGGTCGGCGCGGGCCCGCCAACAGGCTGGAGCAGTCCTGCGGCCGGCCCCGCCCCCTCCCCCAGCAGCGCGTCCCACTCGGCGCGCGTCATCACGGCGTCCTCCTCGTCGGCCAGGGCCCGCCAGAGGTTGACCAGCGCGGCAGGCGGGACCCGCCCCCGCAACCGCAGGAAGCCCCGGTCCACCAGCCACTCCTTGACGCAGTCGTGGGTCGCGTCCCGGTCGTAGCTGGTGCGGGCGCCCGCATGGACCCGCACCGATGGCGCCGCCTTTCCGCGGATGAACTCGACCTTGAAGGCAGCGTGGCTGATTCGCCCGCGGGGCATCTTGACCTGGTCGAAGGTGACGAACAGGTCGTCGGAGCGCCGGGTCATGCGGTCGTGGACCACCGAGTTCCACTGGAACCCGATCTCGACCAGGGTGATCTTGTAGATGCCGTCGATGTGGTCCACGACGAGGGCGCCCCGGCCCAGGGTGCGCAAGGGCTCCAGGCTGACCCGCCCGGCCTCGGAGAAGCGGTCCTTGTCGCCGAAAGCGTGCAGCCCGACGACCTCCCGGTACTTCGTGGTCTCCGACTTGCTCTTGGCGTGGACGCTCAGCTCCCGCCGGTCGGGGTGGTAGATCAGGACGTTGTAGTCCTCGGGGTGGCCCTGCTTCATCTCGTCCCCGCCATCGTCGGCGACGTAGACGCGGCGCTCCCAGGGCGCGGGCTCCCGCACGATGAGCCACGTCGAGGCTCCCTTGGACACGTGGATGATCCGGACTCCCCTCTGCTTGCGCCGGTCGAAGTAGAAGTCGTCCAGGTCGCCGGTCATGGCCCTGATGGCGTCGGGCCCGAAGTCGGGAGTCAGGTCGGGCGCGTCGTCCATCGGGTAGAACGATTCGAAGGAACGGGGGTTCGCCATGCAGTGCCGGGCGTGGACCGAGCGGACCAGGTCCTGGCCACCCGCGTCCAGCCACAGGGCCACCACTAGATCCTCGGGGGTCATCTTGGCCCCGGCCTCATCGCGCACCGTGGCGAAGCCCGCCTGCTCGGCGGCCAGGCTCAGGGCGTCGTAGGCGTTGCTGTCCTTCCCGAAGTCGACGGCGTGGTAGAGCGCGTCCACGAGGCTGTCGGGGTAGCCCTCCCCAGGCGTGCCCAGCAGCGCGGCTACCTCGGTCAAGGGCAGCGGGTCCCTGGAGAGGTCGATGGAGTTGGCGACGTAGGAACCGCCGACCTGGCGCAGGAACCCGCGTAGGCGCTGGGGTTCGATCTTGGCGAGCACGTCGGGCCGGGTCAGGTGCCGGAAGTCGAGGCGATGGCTCATGGGGGCCTCGCGGAGGCGGGAGGTGGGACTGCGGGCGGAGTGGTTGGCGGGAGCGAGGGCGGGGCACGAAGCGCCAGTGACGCCGCGTGTGAGCCGATCTTAGCTCGGCGGCGGCCCGGCCACCGCGTCCGAGGCGGCCCTCGGTGGATGGCAGACCTGGCAGACCTTGGCAGACCTCAGCTTTCGGCAGGTCTGCCACGAATAGCAGTGCTGATACCACCACTTATGGCCGATGGCAGACCTTGCGCGAGGCTGGCCGCCCCCCTTCGTGATCCGGCGTTTTAAATTTCGAGGTCCCGGCTCCTGCTCCCCCACGCTCCCGACGCCGAACACCGGCCGGACTCCACCAGAAAAATGTACGCGCGCGCGTATGGCGGCGGGGACGAGGTCTGCCAGGTCTGCCATCGGCTCTGGAAGCGCGATGGCAGGCCGATCCTTGGATGGCAGACCTGCCAGATCGTGAGGTCTGCCAAGGTCTGCCAGGTCTGCCATCGGCTGACCCCGCCGAAGTGCCTTGAACCCGGCCGCCAGGGCTGCGACACCGTTGGTCCCGTGCTACTCCCAGAGTCCTCGCGCCCGGCATCTCCGCTGGGCCACACGCGACAGGAATGCACAGATGGCCAGATCCTCGTCCTCCCCGCCGCTGTTCCCGCCGACCGAACTCGCGCTGCTTCTCCAGGGCGAGGGCAACACCCGCATCTTCAGCCACATCCGCGGCACCTGGCTGGTCCACAAGCCGGAGGAGCGGGTCCGGCAGGAGTACGTCTGCGTGCTCGTCAACGAGTACGGCTACCACCTCGATCAGATGGCCGAGGAGATGTCCATGACCGGCCGGGGCTCGGCCCAGGCCAGAGCCGACATCGTGGTCTGGCGGTCGGTGGACGACAAGCGGGTGGGTCGCCCGCCGCTCATCGTCGTCGAGTGCAAGTCCGACAACGTGACCATCCGCCCCGACGACTACCAGCAGGGGGACCACTACGCGCGCATCGCCAATGCCCCCTTCGTGGTCACCCACAACTCCCGCGAGACGCGGTACTGGCGCGTGGTCAAGGAGCGCGTCCCCGGCTGGCTCCAAGAGATCGAGAACATCCCCAAGGCAGGGGCCACGGACGCCGCCATCGAGGCGGTTCGTCAGCGCCTCAAGACCTTCCGCGAGGACGAGTTCGCGAACCTGCTCCACAAGTGCCACAACATCATCCGCAACCGCGATCACCTGGACCCGGCGGCGGCCTTCGACGAGATCGCCAAGATCCTGTTCATGAAGGTCACCTTCGAGCGCCGGCTCAAGCGCACCGCGGAGAACGTCTTCTCGGCCCGCTTCATCGAGGAGCAGGGCCGGATCCTGGACGACCCCATCGACCGGCTGTTCGAGCAGACCAAGCGCGAGTTCCGCGACGACGACATCTTCGACCGAGAGGAGAGCATCAACCTCAAGCCGGCGACCGTTCTGGAGATCGTCCGGGAGTTGGAAGCCTACAACCTCTCCGACACCAGCGAAGACATCAAGGGCATCGCCTTCGAGCGCTTCCTGGGACGCACCTTCCGCGGCGAGATCGGCCAGTTCTTCACGCCGCGCCCCATCGTTGAGTTCATGATCCGCATGGTCGATCCTCGGGAGGGCGACACGGTCTGCGACCCCGCAAGCGGCTCGGGCGGCTTCCTCATCAGGTTCTTCGAGATCGTGCGCGAGCTGATCCACCAGCGGGTCGACGCGGCCTATCGGGGGGTCGAGCAGTCCGTCACGGGCTTGTCCGACGAGGATCGGGCGGCAGCTCTTCGCAAGGCCGACGAAGACCGTCGGCACGAAGTCGACCAGACCCGCGAGGGCTCGGCCGTCTGGGCGCTGGCGAACCGGCGGATCTACGGCTGCGACGCCAACGAGCGAATGGCCCGCACATCGAAGATGAACATGATCATGCATGGGGACGGCCACGGCGGCGTCCACCAGCACAACGGCTTCATCAACGTCAACGGGATCTTCGAGGGGCGCTTCGACGTCGTGCTGACGAACCCGCCCTTCGGTGCCAACGTCGAGGCGTCCGACAAGATCGAAGCCCGTCTGCTCGACGATGACGACGACCGGGTGAAGAGATACCGCCGGACCTACGGCGAAGCCTATGACGCGGCCCAGCGCAGGGTTCGCAACGCCATCCGCGAGCCCATCGCCAGCCTGTTCGCCCTGCCCAAGGGCGAGACAGGCACTGGGAAGGTGGGCCGCATCAAGACCGAGCTGCTCTTCATCGAGCGCTGCATTGACCTGCTCAAGCCCGGCGGCAGGCTCGGCATCGTCCTGCCGGAAGGAGTCTTCAACAACCCTTCGCTGGCCTACGTCCGGGCCTTCGTCGAGGATCGCGCCTACCTGCGCGCCGTCGTCAGCCTCCCCCAGGACACCTTCATGTCCTCCGGCGCATCCGTGAAGGCGTCGCTGCTGTTCCTCCAGCGATTCACCGAGGAGGAGGCCGCGGGCTTCGAGGCGACCCGGAAAGAGGCGATAGCGGAGGTCGACGCCACCTACGCTGACGAGGAGAAGGCCACGACCGGGGAGTGGGAGGCGAAGATCGAGCAGGCGAACCGAGCCGTTCGCAGCGCCCCGGACAGGGCACAAGCTAGCGCCGCTCGGGCCGAGCGCAAGTCCGCCGAGTCGGGGCTGTCCGCCTGGCGCAAGGAGTTCGCCGCCCGGAAGGCGACCGAGGCACGCGCCCTGCTGAAGCAGCGCTTCGACTACCCGATCTTCCTCTACGACGCAGAGCGGGTCGGCATCACGGCCACGGGCGAGGAGGACGACAACGAGCTGTACCCGAACCCGCGGGTGCCCTCGGGCCTTGAGAAGACCGCCCTGGAGCACTACCGCGACTTCCTGGACCACATCGGGGAACCGGATTTTTTCGCCTAGGGCCCTGGGGTGTCGAGGCGGCCAAGGCCGCCCGCTCCAGGGCCTTCGTGGTGCGCTTCAGTGAGGCTACGAGATGGAACCCCGGGTCCTTCCGGTCAGCCGAGTGGGGATGGCCCGCGGAGGTCATCCGGCCGTTCCGTGATGCCATCGTGCCTTCTGTCGTACCCGTCCGGACGGCCGACTACCCGGACGGGCATCCGCCGCTGGTGACGATCCGCTTCGACGGCTCGATGGAGCGCCGCGACGCGGACCCGGCCGACATCAAGGGTCGCCTGTTCCTCGCCCGCGCAGGGGATCTGGTCTACTCCAAGATCGACGTCCGCAACGGCGCCATCGGCATCGTCCCGCCCACGCTCCCCGTAGTCGCAGTCACGGCCGAATACCCCGTTCACGACGTTCGCGAAGACGTGGCGGACGTGAGCTACGTTCGCCTCCTGGTCCGGTGCAGCGGGTTGCGGCGGGAGATCCAGTCGCGGGTCAGCGGTGCGAGCGGGCGCAAGCGCATCATGCCTGCCGACCTCCTCGACATGCAGGCGCCGTTCCCCTCTTTGGCCGAGCAACGAGCCATCGTCGGCTACGCGGAGGCAGCCGAAGCCGCCTCGCGGCTCGCCCAGGCCGACGCGGCGAAGCGGCGCCGCAAGGCCGACGCCGCCTTCCTGGCCGCCCTGGGCCTGGCGCTCCCGGAGGAGCATGAGCGCACCAAGGTCCAGACGCGGCGGTGGTCGGCGCTGGAACGGTGGGGGGTCGCATACAACCAGCGGACCGCGGGGGCGGGGGTAGGGGCGGACGAGTCGCGATTCCCGATCGTGGAGCTTGGAAGCGTGGTCGCCGACCTTGAGAACGGATGGAGCCCGAAGTGCTTCCCCCGGCCCGCCGAGCCTGACGAGTGGGGTGTACTCAAGCTGGGCGCGGTGTCATTCGGCACCTACAACGACGCCGAGAACAAGGCGCTGCCGCCCAATCTCGCGCCCGTGCCCCGGCTGGAGGTGAAGGCGGGGGACGTACTAATCAGTCGAGCGAACATCCCTCGACTGGTCGGAGCCTGCACGTTGGTGGCATCGACCCGCCCACGGTTGATGCTATGCGACAAAATCTTTCGCGTAGTCCCGATGAGCCCTGAACCGGTGGACCCGGCATTTCTGGCCGAGGTGCTGAAGATCCCGATGGTGCGCCTCCAGATCGAAGCCTCCTGCACCGGCACGTCGCCCACAATGCAGAACATCACGAAGCCGTCCTTGTTGCGCCTACGGTTCCCCCTGCCTCCCCTCGAACTACAGCGTACGTTCGTCGCTGCCCTGACTGAAGCAAGGGTCGCTGCGGAAGCGGTGCTGGGAGAGTCCACCTCCCGCTTGGCCACGGCGCTGGCCGAGGTCGATGCCATGATCCTCGGCACTCGTCCGATCCCCAGCATCCAGGAGTAGCCCGTGGCCATCGACATGATCCAAACATCGAAGCAGTTCGGCACCTGCCGGATCGGCGAGGTTCACGGCCAGGCTGGGATCAAGTCGCGCCTGCTGATCGACGTCAACGTGCTGCTCTGGAACATCGATGCCGATGAACAAGCTGCACGCCTCCTCTCCTTCGAGGCCGACGTGAGCATCCGGGGCGCCGACAACCGGGAGGTCCTGGTGGGGCGCGCCGTCACCGCGGACCAGAACTTCAGCCTGCGGCAATACAAGACACGGGCCGAGAGCCGGCTTCGCCTCGCCCTGGATCTGACCCGCTCCGAGCTGGACGCCTGGGAGCGGGCTCGCCAGGGCAAGCCGTTCACCCTTGGCCTCGCCTACCACGGCCTCGCCTTCTCGCCGTCCGTCGGCGTCGACAACCTCATGGGCAGCGACAACCGGTCTATCACGCAGAGCGAATGGGTGACCGCGCTGGACGAGCTGGGCTACCGCAAGACGGTGCTGGTCGAGGTGCCGGTGCCCGACGAGCGAGAGCACCCCGCGCTGGCGACGGCGGCGCGGGAGCTGGCGCACGCTACCAGCGCCCTCCTGACGGGGCCTTCGCGGACTGTGGTGGCGTCCTGCCGCCAGGCCCTCGAAGCCCTGGCCCACGCGATCGGTGAGGATCCGACGACCTACAACATCGTCGACCTCGTGCGAAACAACCCGCGGCTCGACAAGCCCGAGCGGTTCGCGGTGCTGCGCAAGGCGCTGACCATCGTCTGCCATCCGGCACATCACGCCGACCCGGCCGCCGCCGCCATCGACTGGGAGTACGAGGACGCCGTGGTCCTCGTGGCGGAGACCGCCGCGGTGCTGCGCTACCATGCGGCCCGTCTGCCCCCGAGCCAGCGCTGAGGATCCATGCCATCTCGTGCCCTGACCCTCTGGACCACGACGGCAACGGCTCGCCTGGACGAGATCGAGCAGGCGCACCGGGCCGTCGGAGGCGGGGGTCGGGGACGCCGGATTGCGACACTCCAGATCAACCACGCCTACGCGATGCTCCTCTCGTCGCACTTTCAGGGATTCTGCCGTGACCTGCACTCGGAGGCCATCGACCACCTGTGCTCCCGCGTCGCTGAGCCCTGGGCGGCGCCGCTCCTCCGGGAGCGCCTGACCGAGAACCGGAAGCTGGACGCCGGCAACCCCAACCCTGGCAACCTCGGCGCCGACTTCGGCCGGCTCGGAATGCGCCTGTGGCCAGCAGTTCAGGCCGTCGACGCCCGGAATCGAGCCCGACAGGAGAAGCTGGAGTCGCTGAACCGTTGGCGCAATGCCATCGCCCACCAGGACTTCACGCGCCCCGAGCTGGACCTCGGAGGGGGCCGCCGGGACCTGCATCTGGCGGACGTGCGCGCCTGGCGCACTGCTTGCGGGTCGCTGGCCACGGCGCTCGACCGCGTGGTCGGCGAGCACATCGCGGCGCTTGTCGGTGGCGCGCCGTGGTAGTACCTTAAAAGAAGGAGGTGTCTGTGCCCGGTCATCAGCAACTGCAAGAAGGCGATCGGGTCACCTTCAGCGTGGGCCGCACCGTCTACCACGCCCGAGTCGTCGAAGATCGGGGACCGCTGGGGGTAGGTGGACGCCAGCTCGTGCGCGTCGAGGTGCTCGAAGACGAGGATACCGATGAGGCCCCCCGGCGCTTCGAGATGCCGGCGGAGGATCTTCAGCCCGACAGAGCGGCGGGCTAGCTTAGGTCCGGATCCACCAGCTTCTGGCCCCCTCTTCGGCCCCGCCTTGTGGACCCCGGAACCGCCGTCCTGGAGGCCCTGGCGCGGCGCGGCCTTCTGGACCCCTACGCAGCGGCCTTCTCGACCGCCTCCCGCGCGACCGGCCACTGCCCCGCCTCCTCCAGCCGTCGCCGCAGCGTCGCCCGCGGCACCTTGAGGATGCGGGCCACGTCCTTGAGCCCACGCCCCTCGCGGAGCAGGGCCATTGCGGGGCGCAGGTCGATCTCCTTGCGCGGTCGGCCGCAGTGCTTGCCGGCGGCCTGGGCGCGGCGGATGCCGGCGACGACGCGCTCCTGGATGAGGTCGCGCTCGAAGGCGGCGAAGGCGGCGATCATGGCCGTGAACAGGCGCCCGGCCGGGGTGGTGGAGTCGAGGCCCTGGTCGCGGAGCGAGACGAAGGCGACGCCCTGGGTGTTGAGCTGGTCCAAGGTCGCCAGGACGTGCTGGAGGCTGCGGCCGAGGCGATCGAGCTTCCAGACCGCCACGAGGTCGAGCTTGCCGGCCTGGGCGTCGGCGAGCATCCGGTCGAGGCCGGGTCGGGAGGTCTTGGTGCCGCTCACGCCGGCGTCCTCGTAGATCCCCACCACGTCCCAGCCCCGCTGGGCGGCGACCTGGCGCAGCTCGTCGAGCTGAAGGCCCACGTCCTGGCCGTGGCCGGTGGTAGACACCCGGGCGTAGAGGGCGGCGCGGGGCCGGGAGGGCTTCGAGGTCGTCATGGTGAGCGAGTACCACAAGGGGGGTCCACGGGCCCGGGGATTCGCTTACCGCCTGCGTTTCAGCGAGCGAAGGCCCCCCGCACCACGCCCACCAGCTCCCGTCGCCGCCGCGCCAGGAAGGCGTCGACGTACTCGGCGTCCACGCCGGCCGGCGGGTTCGCCCGCAGCGCCGCCGCCGCGGCATCGAGCAGCTGCTCGGCGTCGATCCCGCCCCGCGCCGCCTGGGGCACCCTCCCACGCAGCCGCTCCCGATCGCGCTCCAGGGCGGCGATCTTCGCCCGCTGCTCCTTCACCGACCGCCGGGCTTGGTCGAGCTGGCGCTCCAGCTTCGCCGCCCGGCGGGCCTCCTCGCTGGGCGCCTCGGGCAGGCGCAGGAGCTTGCTCACCAGCACGGCGATGGCGGGCAGGAGGTGCGCCGTCGCAGCCCCCAGGTCCTCCCGGGCCGCGACGAAGGACTCGTCGTGTCCCAACCCCATGCGGCCGTCCAGGTGCGTCAGCTCGTGGACGGCGATCCCGTGGAGGAAGGCGGCGATGGCGAGGGGCCGCTCGCGGTGGGCCTTCACGACCTGGGCGAAGCGGTCGGGGTGGATGAAGATGAAGCGGCGCGGGCCGGGGCGCTCGATGGCCTCGCCGACCACGCCGTCGTCGAGCACGAAGCCGGGGCGGAAGGCGCGGCGGATGCGGGCCTCGGAGGCGACCAAGCGCAGGGTGCCATCCCAGGCGAGCAGGTAGGGCACCCACTTCGCGTAGCCCTTCTTGAAGCGCCAGGCGCGCTGCCGATCATAGGTCTTCTTGGCGATGCGCAGGCCGGCGAAACGCCCGAAGGGGTTGCGGGCGCGGCGCCCCTCGGCGCGGTCCTGGGCCTGGGCCCAGCTCGGTGTGAGCGCGTCCAGGGCGCCGTGGGCCTTGGAGACGGCGACGGCCTGGAGCAGCCCGCCTCCGCCCGGGGCGAGTGCGGCCTCGGCGGCGCGCTCGATGGCGGCCTCGACGGCGCGGGTCTGCCAACCGTCGAGCTGCTGGCCGACCTCGGCGCGGCGCAGGGCCTGGTCCACCTCTTCGGTGACGACGACGGCCCGCGCGCCGCCGGTGGCCCGGCCCGCCTCGTCGGCCTCGGTGAGCACGGCGCGCAGCACCCGGGCGGCAGCCACGTCGGAGGGGGCCTCGATGTCCGGCTCGACCTCGGCCTGCCCGGCGACGGCGATGCCGGCGGGCAGCACCCAGCCCCGGCGCGGCTCCTCGTCAGCGGGGCCAGCCTTGGTGCCGCGTGGGGCGGCCGATGCCACGGGCTCCTCGACCCCGGCGTACTTCGCCTGCTCCCCGTAGAAGTCGAGGATGCCGCCGGCCGCCTCGGCGATGGCCCGGCGCACGTCGGCGTCGGCGAAGGCGTCGGTCATCTGCGCGGCGATCTCGGCGCCGGTGCCCTCGCCGTCGTCGTCGCCCTCGGGGTCGATGAACTCGTCCTCCTCCGAGGCGCCGACCGACTCGGACTCCTTCTCGACCTCCTCGACCAGGTCGGCGAAGGTCCACGCGGCGCGGTCCTGGAGGCTGTCCCGGGCGGCGTTGAAGGGGTAGCCGCGCTGGCCCGGCCGGACGGTGGTGGTCAGGTCGATCACCACGTCGGCCTTGAGGTTGCCGCGCTGCGCGGGGAACTTGACCTGGAACAGGCCGTTGAGGCGCAGGTACCAGGCGCCGCCACGATCCCCGGGCGGGCGGCGGTACGCCTTCACCGCGGCGGTCGTGCCCTCACCCCAGGAGCCGTCCACGGCGACGCGGGAGCCGCCGCGCCGGCTGAACATCGGGCGGACCTCCTCGCCGTTGAAGACGAAGGTGAAGCCGGGCAGGTCGTTGGCGGCCAGCAGCTCGCGCAGCCGGTCCTCGATGTCCACGTAGACGCCGCGGGCGCGGTCCCAGTACCGGACCAACTCGGGGTCGATGTCGAAGACGGTGAGCGAGGTGCCCTGCCGCGCGGGAGCGTCGTAGACCTGCACGTCGCGGTCGATGCCGTCGGCGATGGCGAGGTTGTCGCGGGTGTGCATCCGCCATCGGAAGGAGCGGGACACGCCGAGGATCACGGCCTTGGCCACGCCGAAGCCGCCCGCCGCCTGGCCCGAGTCGTCGGCGTCCCGCTTGCCGCTCTCGCCGATGGCCAGGAACTTCTCAATGATTTCTTCGGCGCTCATGCCAATGCCGTTGTCGGCCCAGGTCAACGAGCCCTCGGCGGCGTCCCAGGTGACCTCGAAGCGACCTTCGCCGGCCTTGATCTGGCGGGCGCGGATCGCGGCACGCGCCGCGTCGAGCCCGTTCTGGGCGGCCTCCCTCGTGGCAAGCCAGGGAAGATCGCCACTTCTGTAGACCGACCGGGTGAGCAGAAGCCAGAGGGTTCCCACGTTCGCCGAGGGTCGGCCGGCCAGCTTGCTGGTCATGGCCTCGCGGATCTCGGCGACCCCGGACAGCTCGCGGCGCAGTGCGGCCCGGTCGATGCGGACCCGGCCGGTGGCCTTCGGGACGGCGCCGGGCGCGGGGACGGGGTGGGAGCAGGAGCAGGTCATGGCGCGGTCCCCCCGCTGGCGAGCCCCGAGCAACGGATGTAGGCTGTTCTCGTCGAGCCGGTCGCTCTGCGGAGTGGGCCGGGGAGACGCCACCTGCGGGTGGCACGCCCTACACCGGTTCCTTGCCGAGGCGTCTGCGGACGAACCCCTTGGATTCCTTCCGGTGGCGCACCCTGCGGGGAGAGCGTTGGGGTGAGGCGGGAAATCCCACCCTGGGGGGGCCTTCGGGCCCCCCACGAACTTCCGCCCGGTGTGCTGAGCGCGCAGGTCATGCAGCCACCCTCCCGGGCACCGCGACCCGCCGCCGACGCAGGGCCTGGGCCAGCTCGGCGCCGTCCACCCCGGCGGCCTGGAGCGCAGTCCAGGCCCGGTGCGCGGCCAGGACCAGGCGCCCGGCGGCCTCGGCGAGGGCGGGCGGGACGGCGTTGCCGACCTGGGTGTACCGCTGGCTGACGGTGCCCTGGAGGGGCCAGTCGGGGGGCAGGCCCTGGAGGCGCAGGCCCTCGCCCAGGTCGATGCGGCGGATGCCGGCGACGAGGAAGGCGGCGTCGGAGGCCCGGTCGGGGCCGCCGTTGAAGCTCCAGTCGGCGACCGCGTTGGCCCGCGTGCCCTTCTCCTCGGCTGTGGTCACGGTGGGAGCCGGCCGGTCCAGGCGCCAGGGCTCGGAGCAGGCGCGGCCGTGCTCCTCGTCGCAGGGGTAGCAGGCGCGGCGGTCGCAGGTCCCGCGGTGCAGCGTGTCGCCGATGGCCTCGCCCATGGTGAGCCAGGGGCGCAGGCCCTGGGCCGCGGCGGCCTCGGGGTGGGCGTGCGAGGCCGCGGGCCCGTCCGGGTCCAAGGGCAGCGGGCCGGCCCACAAGATCAGCCGGCGGCGTCGCTGAGGTACCCCGAAGTCGGCGGCGTCCAGGCGCCACTGGCCGGTGAAGGGGAAGCGGCGGGCCAGCTCGGCGGTGACGCCTTCGAGGTGGCAGGCGGGGCAGGCGGCGTGCCCGCCTCCGCAGAGGTCAAGGTGGTAGCTCCAGCCGAGCACGTTCTCGGCCAGGAACCAGGTGGGCCGGCAGGCGTCGATGGCGGCCAGGGTGACGGGCCAGCCGTCGCGGTCGTCGGCGGCGCCGTGCCGCTGTCCGGCGGTACTGCCTGGCTGGCAGGGCGGCGAGGCCCACAGCAGGGCCGCGCGCCCACGGAAGGCAGCGAAGTCTACGTCGCGGGCGTCGGCCTCCACGGCGGGTATGCCGGCAGCTCGGAGCGTGGCGGCGGCGGCCGGCTCGCGCTCGACGCAGGCGAGGTGCCCCCAGCCGGCGCGGTGCAGGCCGAGGGCGGCGCCGCCGGTGCCGGCGAACAGTTCGACCAGTTCGGGGTTCACCGCGAAACTCGGCCGTCCAGCGCGGCGTGGGGATGCGGTACGCTGGCCGCGATGAACCGACCGAACGACCTCCCCGAGATAGATGCCGTCGACGTAATCGGCCTGCGCGGAAGCGATCCTCCGCGCGTTTCCGAGTACATGCGCCATGTCGATCGGTGCGCCTGGGTGAGGCTGGATGGTGACCCTGCGGGAGTGGTCGCGGACCTTTGGCGGCAGCTCCCGATCGGGGAGGCAATGCGTTGCCACGTCCCTCCGTTCGGGCTGCGCTTCTGGCGTGCCGGGGTGGTTGTCGTGGAGGCGTCCATCTGCTGGAACTGCAACAACGTCTTCGGCGACCGTGACGGCATTCCTGTGGCCTTTGGGTTCGATGGGCAGTCCCAGGCGGCGCAGGCGCTTCTCACGACGCTGCGAGAAGCCTTGCGCGACGGGCTGGACTACCGGTAGAGCCGTCACGGCGCTCCCCGGTAGAGCACGTCGACCTTCGCTGATTCCTTGATCACGCCGCCCTCGCCCAGCCGTCGATCCCCCGCGCCACCGCCGCCCCCACCTCGTCGAGCCGCGCCAGGAACTCCCCCCGTCGCGGCCCGTCCAGGAAGTACGGCTCCAGGCAAAGCGCCACCGCCCGCACCCCGGCGATGGTCCCGAACGCCTCGCTGAAGTCGGCGTCGCGCGGCACGCCGTTGCTGTCCGGCCGGCAGGCCCGCGCCTCGCAGCGCCAGCCCAGGGCCCGGCCCAGCTCGCCGGCCACGCCTTCCGCCAGGGCCCGGCCACGCGCGCTGCGGTGATCGTGGAGCACGAGCCCCCGGTCGCCGCCGCCCGCGTTGACGTGGCAGTTGAGGTAGACCCCCGCGCCCAGACCGTCGGCGCGGGCCCACTGGTCGCGGTACTCGCCGTCGGAGAGCAGCACGCACCCGTGGCCCAGCCGCCGCAGCTCTTGGTCGAGCGCGTCGGTGTAGCGGCGCACGGCCGAGGTCTCCTCGACGCCCTCGAAGACGGCGCCGCGGTCGGCCAGGCGTGAGGGGCGCCCGGCGTGGCCGATGGTGGCGGCGACGATCATGCGACCGCCTGGCCGGTGAAGGTGCCGGCGGCGAAGAGGGGGGCCGGGTCCACGATTCGGCCCGCGGCGTCGTAGACCTGGAGGTGCAGGTGAGGGCCGGTGCTGCGCCCGGTGCTGCCGACGTGGCCGAGGGTCTGCCCGGCCAGGACGCGGGCGCCCGGGGCGACGAGCACCCGCGACAGGTGCAGGAAGGCCCAGCGCCGCGTCGCGGACTTCACGAAGACGGCGTTGCCGTTGATCTCGCCGCGGCCGGCCCCGGCGTGGTCCACCCGGTCCACGACCCCGGCCTCGGGGGCGGCGACGGGGGTCCCCTCGGGGGCGGGCAGGTCGATGCCGTCGTGGTGGCGGCGGTCGCCGTGGATGGGGTGGATGCGCCATCCGAAGGGCGAGGAGAGCCGCAGCCAACGCGCCGGCAGCGGTGGGAGCGGCCAGGCGGCGGGCGCGCGGACGCGGGCCTCGGCCGAGCGGGGGGCCGCCGCGGCGAGGAGTAGCAGGAGCCCACCGGCCCCGCCGAGCAGGAGCGCAGGCGCGGGCATCAGGCCGCCTCCCCGACGGCGTTCTCGCCCTCGTCCTCGGCGCCGGACAGCAGGTTGCGCGGGATCGCGCGCCCCCACCACCAGCGGCCGGCCTCGGCCAGTTCACCGAACTTGAGCCCCGAGCCCGGCGCGGCGGCGAGGAAGGCCCGCCAGCCGGCCTCGGTGGGCGCGAGCACGGTGATCCCGGCGGTGCCGGACGCGGCCCCGGCGTTCACGATGCGCAGCCCGGCGGGCGCCATGACGGGAACGCGCTGGGCCTGAGCGTTGTAGTACGAGACCTTCGCCAGTCCGCCGACGATCCGCTCGCCCACGAGCCCCCACAGGCGCTCGACCCAGGCGTCGGGGGCCTGGTGCCAGCCCATGCCCGGCCAGTCGCCCTGGTAGCGCAGTCGGTTCTCTGCGTGCTGCTCGACGGCGCGGACGGTGAAGCCCTCCTCGTCGGCGGGCCAGTCCGCCCCGTAGTGCTCGGGCTTGAGCGAGGACAGCCGACCGTCGTCGGACTTCACGAGCTTCCAGGCCGCCTCGCCGGCCGCGCGCAGGGCGATCTGCCCGTCGCGGGTGACCTGGCCGAACTCGACGAACTCGATCCGGTCGGCGTTCCAAGCGCTCGGGATGCCGACGCGCAGGCCCTCGTAGACCGGGCCGCCGCCCTCGGGCACGAGCACCGGCAGCTGCCGCACGATGGCGGCGTGCTGGGCCCAGGGCCACGCCTCGGGGTTCATCCGGGACAGGTGCTTCAGCCGCTCCTCGGCCTCGCCCCGCAGGCGGGCGGCCTCGATGGCGTCGCGGGTGCGCTCGGCGCCCCGGAAGCGGGCGTTGATGGCGCGCAGCAGCTTGCTCGCCTCGCTGGCGATCTTCTTCTTCGCCTCGGCCTCGCGCTGGGCGCGCACCGCCTCGAGTCGGGCCCGGGTCTGCTCCGGGTTCCGGCTGATGAGGAGCAGGATCTCCTCGGGGCCCATGTCCATCTGGGCGCCGGGGTTGTTGGTGTCGCGGTCCTGGCTCTTCAGGAGCTGCGTCATCCACCCGCGCTTGCCCTGGATGAGGTTGAAGCGCAGGCCGTCCTGGGAGCGGCGCGAGAAGTAGTAGTAGATCGCGATGGCGGACAGGGTGTTGCCCTGGCGCACGCCGCGTCCGTTGCGCTGCTGGAGGGTGGCCGGCTCCCACGGCAGGTCCAGGTGGTGGATGGCACAGGTCCGCGTCTGGAGATCGATGCCCTCGTAGGCGATGGCGTTGGCGATCACGACGTCGTACTTCGGGGCCAGGCCCTCCTCGGCGTCGCCGTTGAACTCCCGGGCGATGCGCTGGCGGTCAGCGGCGTTGGGGGCCACCTCGGCGTTGAGCACGCCGATGCGCTCGCCCGCGATGCCGGCGGCGACCAGCGTGTCCTTCACCCAGCGGTGGGCGGCCACGTTGTCCACGAAGACGATGTGCCCGCAGGTCCGGTTGGCGAGGACCCGCTCAGCCAGGGCCTCGAACTTGGGCGAGCTGGGGTCGTTCACCGCGTCGGCGTTCTTCCAGGAGTAGCCCTCGTCCAACTCGGCGTGGATGGCGACGAGCGCCATGCGGGCGAGCAGGCCCAGGATCTTCGCCTTGTCCGAGGGGTCGTCGGACTTCAGCGCCGCCTCGATCTGGCGGACGTAGGCGTCGTACTTGGCGTCCTGGCCGGGGTCCATGTCCACCTCGACCATCTCGACCTTGGGCTCGGGCAGCTTCAGGCCAACCTCCTCGGCGGTCTTGAACTCGCCGTAGCGGAGGATCACGTCGCGCAGCTCGTGCAGGTTCTGGAAGCCGACGACGGCGCCGCGCTCCTCGACCTCCATGCTGGGCGTGACGACGGGCTTGATCTCGATGCGGAGGTAGCGGTCGATGAACTGCTCGGGGTCGCGGATGCCCATGCGTGACCAGGCGGCGGGATCGACGTACTGGATGAGGTTGTAGAACTCCAGGGGGCTGTTCTTGGCCGGGGTGGCGGAGAGCAGGACGATGCCGGTCCCGCCGGTCCGGCGGCGCACGGCGGCACAGCGGAAGTCGAGCTGCCAGGCGCGCTTGCTGCCGTCGCCGGGGTTGCCCATGAAGCGGGGCACGCCGCCCTCGCGGTCCTCGGGCAGGTAGAGGTTCTTGAAGTTCTGGGCCTCGTCCACCATCAGCAGGTCCACGCCGATGTCGTCCCAGGCGATGCCGGGGTCGTAGTCCCAGCCGGCGGCCAGCTCCATCTGCTGGGCCACCCAGGCGGCGATGCCCTCCTTCAGGATGGCCTCGTCGCGCTCGGAGAGCTTCTTGCGCTTGGCGGCGTTGCGGCGGCGCAGGGCCACCTCGCGCTGGATGGCCTCGGTCGCCTCCGCGTAGGCGCGCACGGCCTTCTCGTTCATTCGCGTGCGGCCGAGTGCGGTGTAGGTGAGCAGCACCACGTCGTACTCGCCGGCCTGGAAGCGGGTCCACTTCTCGGCCCGCTCCTGGGGCGTGTCCGTGTCGCTGGTGGCCAGGCCCTTGCGCTCGCCCCGGCTGATGGTCTTGAGCTTGGAGCCGATGACGGCGACGCGGTAGTCGGGCAGCACCCGGCGGAAGTCGGCCTCCCACTTCCAGACGATGGAGTTGGGGACCAGCACGACGGGCCGCTTGCACCAGCCCTCCTGCCGGGCCCGCGCGATGACGCCGATGCCGGTGTAGGTCTTGCCCACGCCCACGTCGAAGGCGAGCAGACCGCCCCGGTTGGCGAGCACGCGCCGGGCGCCCGCGACCTGGTGGGGGTGCAGGCGGGGGCCGTCCTTCTTCCAGCGCGCGATGGGCAGGGCCTCGGCGGCGTAAGAGGGGGCGACGAAGCCTTTGAACTGCCGGTTGTAGGCGTGCTCGATCTTGGCCCGGCGCTCGGGGGTGGCGCCCACCCAGCCCTTGAAGGCGGCGTCCCACTCGGCGGCCTTCTTCATCCGGGCCTTGTCGATGTCCTTCTCGCCCTCGTCGTCGTACTTCTTCGGCGGGCTGAACAGCGTCTTGTCGTGGTTCATCCAGCCGACCAGGAGCAGCACCTCGGGGTGCAGGTCGCGCTCCTTCTTGGACAGGTCCTCGTAGGCCCAGCCCTTCGGCGCCACGAGGCCGGCCGTGCGCACCAGCTCCACGTCGTCGAAGCCGTACTTGCGGCTCCAGGTCTCGTTGATCCACTCCGTCACGAGGTCGAGCGGCAGCCAGCCCTGGCGGGCCGAGACGCCCTCGATGTCGTCGAAGAGGGCCGGCGCGATGGCGGCGAGCAGCTTCTTGGCCTGCTCGTCGGCGCCGCGGGCCTTGGCCCGGTCGTACTTCGGCCAGAGCGAGCCGGTCAAGTAGACCTCGCCGGGCACGAGCTGGTCCCACTGGTCGCCGTCGAGGAACCAGCCGGCGTCCAGCAGCTCCGCGGTGAGCCGCGCGGCCTCGAAGCGCCCGCCGATGGAGCGGTGGAAGGCCAGCAGCTCGGCGACGGACAGCGAGCGGATGGCCCGAAACAGCAGCTCGGCCTGGGCGGCCACGTCCTCGACCCGGCCGGCGTAGCGGGGCTCGGGCTTGGGGGGCGCGTGGCGCAGGCCCTCGATGAGCCCGCCCGCGCGGTCGAAGGCGGACAGGAAGCGCTCGGCGCCGGTGGAGCCACCCCGGGCGAGCTTGACCAGCTCGACGTGGCCATGGGGGTTGCCGTGGGTCTTGCGCCACGCCGACAGCGCCTCGAACAGCTCGGGCCACAGCATCGGCGGCTCGTCGGCGTTCTCGGCGGCGACCAGGGCCAGGTAGCGGTCCACGCGCAGGCCCAGGGTGACGGCAGCGGCCAGCTCGCGGGAGAGGTGGGTGACCTCGGCGTCGGTCTGCCGGGTGACGCCGACCCGGCTGTCCCCGCGCGGGGACAGTCGCCCGGTCGGGAAGGTGATGACCTGGCAGTCGGAGCAGACGGGCCGCTCGACCAGGTCGGGGAGGCGCGTGAACTCGCCCATGACCTGGTAGCCCCAGCGCGGGGCCTTGGTCTGGTCGTCCTCGCCCGCGTCCCGGCCGACCTCGCGGCCGAGGATGTGCCCGGGGAACTCCTCGAAGTAGCGGCCGGCCAGGATGCCCTGGTCGCCCGCGTCCACCTCGGACAGCTCGCCGCCGCGGGCGCGGAAGAAGAGCAGGTCCGTGACGAGCATGGCGCCGGGGAAGATCGCCTCGCGGCCGTTGGCCCGCATGGACGGCAGCCGGAAGGCGGCGGCGAGGTGGTGGCGCTTCAGCACCTTCTCGCGCAGGGCGACGAAGCCCGCGGAGCGCGAGGTGAGGAAGCCGCCGGGCACCAGGAAGACGCCGATCCCGTCGGGGGCCAGCAAGTCCAGGCCCCGCCGCAGGAAGTAGTGGTAGGCCATCTTCTCGCGGTAGGCCCGGTCGGGGTCCTCCGCGACGGACGCGCCGCGGATGCCGTAGGGCGGGTTGCTCACGACGAGTTGGAGGCGGCCCTGCCAGGCGGGCCCGCGCTCGCGCACCCACCTCTCGAAGGGGCCGACGAAGAGGTCCAGGTCGGGCCGCAGGGCGGCCAGCATCCGCGAGGAGAGGTCCGACCACTCGACGGCGTGCCAGGACACGCGGGGAAGGCCCTCGAAGGCGCGCACCATGCGCCCGATGCCGGCCGAGGGCTCCAGGGCGTGGACCTCGCCGGGGGGCAGCAGCGGGCCGACAACGCGGGCGATCTCGCGCGCCACGCGGGTCGGCGTGTAGAACTCGTGGATGAGGCCGCGCTCCTCGGGGACGGGGAAGCCCGGCGGGAAGCGGCCGGCGGCCGTGCGGATCGAGAGCCCGCCCCACCCGGAGTAGCCGGCGAGCACGCGGCGCTCCTCGGCCGTGGCGGCGCGGCCCTGGGCGGCCAGGGCGGCGGCGACGGTCATGGCGGCGATGTTGGCGGCGGTGCGCTGGGCGGCGCTCCACAGCTCGGGCAGGTCCTCGGTCGGGGCCGCGCTCGCGGCCTGGATGCGCCGCAGCAGCGGGGCGAGGTTGGCCTCGATGACGGCGACGAGCGCGGGGCGGTTGCGGTCGAGGAAGTCGTCGAAGTAGTCGGCGTCCACGCCCGCGGGGAGGCGGGTCCGCACGATGGGGACGATGCGGTCGAGGAGGGTGGCGGCGGGGGTCATGCAGTTTCCGTGGCGGCCAAGTGCGCGACCGGCATCAGGATGCGTGTGACGCAGGCGGCACCGACCAGCCATGCGGGGGCGTGCGGAATGCTCGATGGTCCGGCCCACCCGTCCCCGTTAGACTCCTTGCCTCGCGCAGCGGGAGGAGAACCGATGTTTGATCGAGAGACTGCTGAACGGCTGAAGAAGCCCCGGCTCGCCGCTTGGCGCAAGAAGCATTCACTTCGGCGATCAACACGACGAGGCGGAGTCCGTCCGCTTCTGCCGACCTCGAAGGAGACGGAAACGCTGCTGTCGTCGCTGGGGTTGCCTGGAAGACGCAGCGGGCAGGCGCTTCGTCCACCAGGGGCGGACCACGACGATCTCTGGATGCGCGATGGTGTGGTCGTTGCGTACACGACTCAGCCCTACAACTGGACCGACGGGAAGGGGAAAGCTGTGGCTTCCTGGTGCGCTGGTCTGGGACTTGAAGTCTCATTCAGCGACGACGAGTCCTGGCACCATCCGGGCGGCACGACACTGATTACCATTTGGAACCCCCGGAATCCCCTGTAGACACAGGGGGTTGCCCAGGGCCCGAATACCCCGAGCGTCCACGGTTCAGCAGCTCCCGATCCCGCTCGCTCAGCTCGACCTGGACCGTGATCTTCACGCCCTTGCCCAGCAGGTACGCCCCCCACACCAGCGCGCCGTAGGGTCCCAGCGTCAGCAGGTAGTCCAGCCCCGGCGTCCCGGCGGGGGACGGCACCACGGCATCGCCAGCGCCCGCCAGCCCACCGGCCACGCCCGACGCGAGTACCAGCGCCGGGCCGAGCAGCAGGACAGGCTTCACGACGCCGCCCCCATCTGCGCAGCGGCGGCCTGGATCGCCTGGGCGAAGGCATCGACCAGGGCCTTGTCCTTGGCCGGGTCCACCTCGGGGGCCTTCGCCTTCCGGCTCCGCGCCGGCTTGGGCTCGCTGTTCCCCCGGGGGAACGCGGGCGCCGCCGTCGGCCGCTCCAGCCCCAGCTTCTGCTGCCCGGCGGCGCAGGACTTCGCCGCCCGCGCGGCGGCCAGCGAGACGCGCTCGCTGATCCGTCGCAGGGTCGTCACCACGTCGGGGCTCTCGCCCCGGCCGATGGCGTCGGCGGCCTGCTGGTAGGCGCCCGCCGCGCGTCGGATGTCCTCCAGGGCGGCCTTCTGCTCCTTGCCGGTGCAGAGGGGCGAGGCGGCGAGGGCCTGGGCGTGCTTGATGAGCCGGCCCGCCCGACGCAGCAGCTCGGGCGCGTCCGAGGCGCCCCAGGAGGACTGCGCCAGCTCGGCCAGGGACTCGGCCTCCTTCTCGGTGGCGGCGGCGATGCGCGCGGCCGAGGTCGGGCCGGTGGGCGGCTCGGGGGACGGCAGCGCGTCGAGCGACGGCACGACGGTCACGCCGGGCAGCCCGCCCATGCCGAAGGCGCTGGCCACGTCGGCGGACACGGTGACGGCGGGGGCCTCGGCCGGGGCCTGGCCCTTGTTCAGCGCCCGGAGGTGCCGCTCGGCCTTGCCCTTCTCCCGGGCCCCGAAGCGCGCCACCACGTTGCCCGAGGCGTCGAGCACGTCGAAGCCGGCGTCGTCCTGGCGCAGCTTGTAGGCCGGGCCGGGCTTCGGCTGGTAGCGGGTGGTCGGGTCCTTGGGCTCGCGGGGCGGGCGGTAGGGGTGGACCGCGGCGTACTCGGCGTCCACGGCGTTGCGGCGCCGCGTGTCGCGGAAGCTGCACGCCTCGCTCACCAGGCCCACGACCAGGCCCATGCCGGCCTGGATCGCCTCGGCCAGCCCGTCGCGGGAGACGGACTCCTGGGCGGCCTTGGAGAACCAGCGCGGCGCCCGCTCGAAGGTGGCGGTCCAGCGGCCGTCCGTGCCCGACGCGAGCTTGAGCGTGCCGTAGGAGGCGACCTTGCGGGCCAGCACCATCGAGGGGCGGCCGTCGGTGCAGTAGAGCACCCCGGTCCAGGCCCCCCGCAGCGTGGCGGGGCCGGCCGGCGGCGGGCTGGCCTTCAGCCGGGTGACCTCGGCCACGGCGGTGCTGGGCTCGATCTCCTCCTCGGGGGCGTAGGCCGGCGCCTGGCCCCTCGCCGTGCGCCAGATCCGGGCCGGCTGCTTCTTGACCTGGTGGACGAGCACGCCGCGGTCCTCGCGGGGGCGCATCACGAAGGCCATCTCGCCGCCGCAGGCGCGGCCGTAGGCGAGCAACAGGCGCGGCACGTCCTCGTCGGCGCCCACGATCTTGAGCTGGAACTTCTCGGCCACGGCTCACCCCTTCCCGAGCTTGGGGACGATGAAGGCGGCGGCGGCAGCGGCGGCGCCGATGCCCAGCAGCCACACCCACGCGCCGCCCTTCTTGTCATCGTCGCCCGCGGCTCCACCACCCGGGGCGGGCGCCGAGGGCGGGGTCGCCGTCGTCGGCTGGAGCTGCGTGCCGCGCTGGCTGGCCTGCACGCGGGCCTCCAGCTCCTGGGCCATGAAGGCGGTCTGGTCGCGCAGCGACGCGGCGTACTCCCAGGCGGCTACGGCCCAGGCGACACCGGCCACGGTCAGGCCCACCGAGCCCACCACGATCACCACCGCGGGGGCGACGCCCACCTGGGGCACCTGCACCGCGTTCTGCGAGATCCCGAGCACGAGCGCGTCGTAGAGGGACTTCATCTCGGCGTAGCGGGCCACGTTGGCGGCGTCGGCCTGGCTGCGCGGCGGGTTGGGCAGGCGGGCCTGGATGCGGTCCAGGTTGGCCTTGCACTCGGCGAGCAGGGCGAAGAAGGCGGTGACCTTGGCCTCGAAGGCGGCGGGCGTGGCCTGGATCGCGGCGGACAGGCGCCCGATGGTCGCCTCGTAGGTGGCGGCGATGCTGGATGCGAAGGTGGCCTTCAGCTCGTCCCAGGTCATGGCTCAGCTCCGCCGTTCGCAGGCGCGGCAGCCCAGCTCGGCGGCGATGTCGTCGTCGAGCCAGCGGGCGAGCCGGTCGTCCTCGGCCGTGGGGCCGGGCAGCGCGGGCCGGGCGGGAGGCGCCGGCAGCACGGGAGGGGGAGAGGCCGACTGCTGCTGGACACCCGGCTGGCCCTGCCCCGCCTGGCCCCGCCGGAACGCCCGTCCCAGCGTCTTGACCAGCGCGGGCGCCAGCAGCAGCGGCCCGAGACCGAACTCGACGGACCGCTCGGGCACCTCCGCGACAACGAACAGGCCGGGCTTGACCTCGACCACGGCGGCGCGGAAGCCCTTGCGGGCCTTCATCTTGAGGTTGGGGCCCAGCGCGATGGCCGGGCTCCAGGGCGGGGCCAGGCCCTCGCGGATGCGCTGGCCGGCGCCCTTGGGGAGCAGCCCCCGGCCCTGGCCCTGGGCGCGCGCCTCGCGCGGCCCGAACAGACCCCGACCGCCGCCCTGCCGCCCCGGGCGGGCGCCCCGGCGGAAGGGGGCGCCGAAGTCGCCCTCG
>SXGS01594482.1_pt1 | contig 96832 bp, 90 predicted proteins | sample 3174681 | NCBI WGS metagenome assembly SXGS01 (sample SAMN11356861, study PRJNA531348) | freshwater metagenome | isolation source: freshwater sample F1-80 | place: China: Fuxian Lake, Yuxi | collected 2017-12-25 | reverse complement strand
CAGCGGATGTTCCGAATCATGCAGGACGGCCTCGTGTTCTGCGCTCGCCGCATCGACGGTTTCCGTCCACCACCGGTCGCGGCCCTCGGTCCAGGCCACCGGCTCGCCGTTGCGTTTGACCACGACGACGTGCTGCACGGTGTGGCCCGGGGCTTCCAGTGCGGCATCCACCGCTGGTTTGAGCGGGCTCGGTGCGCCCCGGCGATACGTGCCATCGGCGGTGATCACGAGCTTGGCCTCGGCGTCGTCGATCCGGTTGCGCAGCGCATCGGCGGAGAATCCGCCGAAGACCACGGAATGGATCGCGCCGATCCGGGCACAGGCCAGCATCGAAATCACGGCTTCCGGGATCATCGGCCGGTAGATCGCCACCCGGTCGCCCTTGGCGACGCCCAAGGCCTCGAAAGCATTGGCGGCCTTCTTGACCGCTTCGGTGAGCTGCGCGTATGTGTATTCGCGGGTGTCGCCCGGTTCGCCTTCCCAGTAAATGGCCACCCGGTCGCCGTTGCCGGCTTCGACGTGCCGGTCCAGGGCGTTGTACGCGGCGTTGATTTTGCCGCCGACGAACCACTTCGCGAAGGGGGCTTCGGACCAATCCAGGGTCTGTTCGAAGTCCTGGCCCCAGCTGAGCAGCTCTCGGGACTGTTCGGCCCAGAAGCCCAGCCGGTCCGCTGCGGCTTCCTGGTAGAGCGCCGCGGTGGCGATCGCGTTGGCCGCGAAGTCCTCGCTCGGCGGGAATTTCCGGTTCTCGTGCAACAGATTTTCGAGCGCGTCGCCGGCTTCGTTTTCGGGCATTCTGGTTCCTTTGCAATCCCTGTTCCGTGGTGTCCCCACGCGTCTTCCGCTTTGATTCCTACCCTAGCGCGAGCCGGCCGCAATGCGTGTCCCAGCTCACACATTGGCCTGATATGACGCGGTCAACGGTTGCATTTGTGCGCCCAATTGCGCAGAAACTTGGCGGGGCAGGGCGTCGGAGCTTTGGTTGGCGCGACCGGTTCACTACTCTGAAAGGGGATATTCACCGAAAATCGGCCCTTTCGAGCGGGCCGGCAAGGAGTTCACGTGAACGACATCCAGCCTGGAACCGTGGTTGGCACTGTGGCGCCGCCGACGGCGTCCGGTCAGCCAGCCGGCCCTGCCGCCGCACCCGGCGGCGCAGTTTTGGGACCCTTCACGCTCCGCGACCTGGTGATCTTCGGCTCGGTGCTGGTGATGCTGGTGGGCACCGTGCTGCCGATCGCCGGGGCCGGCGGAAGCAACTTCTGGAACAGCTCCACGGTCTACTTCCTGGTGATTGGCATCGTCCTGCCCTTGGCGGTCGCGGTGATGTTCCTGGTGCAGCGTTTGAACCGGAGCGGTTTGATCCGCGTGGGTTCGCTCAGCTTGGACCAGTTCGGCTCCGTGGTGGCGTCCTTCGCTGCCGGCTATTTCTTCCTGCTGACCGTGGGCGGCTTCTCGCTCGGCTACTTGATCTCGCTGATCGGCGCACTCGGCTTGTTGGCCGCCACGGTGGCTGCGAAATGGCTGCCTTTCTTCGGTACTGCGACGGTACCGGCCCCGGCGCTGGCGGCGCTGGGCCAATCGGTACCGGGCCAATCGGTGCCGAATCCGGTCCAGGAACCGCCCGTGGACATGGTCGCTTCCACGTTCGCCGAGCCCCCGGCGGCCGCCGAACCCCAGCCGTTCGTGGTGGGCCAGCATTTCACCTCCTTGCCGTCAGAGGACTCGGCAGCTCCTGAAGCTGCGGCCGACGTCGAACCGGAACCGGACCTGACCGGTCCCGAGGCAGCACTGCCGTTCGGAACCGAGCCGCCCGAGGCGGCGGACCCGGCAGTGGAAGCGGACCCGGTAGTGGAAGCGGAACCGGCGGTGGAAGCCGGGTCGGCGGCCGAGCCCGAGCCGGCGGCGGAGACCGCAACGGATGATTCCTGGACCCGGTCCTTCGAGGCGCCCGCCGAGCCCGCGACCGCGGAAGAGCTGGAACCGGAGTCATTTGCCGCTACGGTCGATCCGGCGAGCCGGCCGGGCCAGGACACCGGCGGCCAATTGGTCTATGAAGCGTTCTGGTTCGCCGTGGACCGGCCCAAGGCCGTGCTCGACGAGCACACCGGCGGATTCCTCTACAACATCGAGCCCGGAACCTGGTTCTTGGCCTTGCAGGACCGCGGTCACGATTTCATCGTGCAGAACTCCGATGGCCGGATCGGCGTGCTGCGGGACTTGAGCAGCATCGAACGCGCTCCCGAAGATGGCTGAATCCCGCCTTGCGCTCAAGCGCAGGGCCCGCAAGATCAATCGGCTGCTCGCCGAAGCGTACCCCTACGCGCATGCGGAATTGGACTTCCGGAACCCGTTCGAACTCCTGGTGGCCACCGTGCTTTCGGCGCAAACCACCGATGTCCGGGTCAACCAGACCACTCCGGCGCTGTTCGCGCGCTATCCGGATGCCCTGGCCTTGGCGCAGGCGGAGCCGGCAGCGTTGGAGGAACTGATTCGGCCCACCGGGTTTTTCCGGGCCAAAGCGAAATCGTTGATCGGCTTGGCGGGCCGGATCGTCGACGAGTACGACGGCGAGGTCCCGGGCAGCCTGGCCGAACTGGTCACGCTCCCGGGCGTGGGCCGGAAAACTGCGAACGTGGTGCTCGGCAACGCTTTCGGGGTGCCCGGGATCACGGTGGACACCCACTTCGGCCGATTGGCCCGCCGCTTCGGCTGGACCGATTCCGATGACCCGGTAGTGGTGGAGGCCGAGGTGGGCGAATTGATCGAGCCCGCGGACTGGACCATGCTTTCGCATCGGGTGGTGTTCCACGGGCGCCGGGTCTGCCATGCCCGCAAACCGGCTTGCGGGGCATGTGTCGTGGCCGGACTGTGCCCCGCCTACGGAATGGGCGAGACCGATCCGGACCGGGCCAAAAAACTGCTCAAATACGAGCTGGCACCGGGCAACGAAGCGCTTTTGGCGGCGATGCTGGCCGATACCGAGGGTGCCGCAGAACTCCGGCAGGATTTCCAGCGGCAGGTTTTTCGCGCCCAGGACGTTACACCGACGTGAATGCATATCAGGATTTGAAAGCGCTCGCGCAACGCTCGGCGGCCGGCATGATCCCGGCGATGCGGGATGAGATCCGGGATTCCCTGCCGGATCCGGCGCTGGCCCGGCAAGCTTCGGTGCTGGTGCTTTTCGGCTCCGGCAGCAGTGGACCGGCCTATTCCGCGGACCCGGAGGACTGCGATGTCCTGCTGGTGGAGCGGGCGGCGACCTTGGAGGACCATCCGGGCCAGATCGGTTTCCCCGGCGGCGGTGTGGAACCGCAGGACGCCGATGTGATTGCGGCAGCATTGCGCGAAGCGGTCGAAGAGACCGGATTGGACCCGGCCGGCGTCGAAATTCTGGGCCAATTGCCGCAGACCGCACTGGCGGTCAGCAATTTCGCGGTGACCCCGGTGCTCGCCTGGTGGCGGGCGCCGTCGCCGGTCTTCGCCGTCGACCTGGCGGAGTCCGCCCGGGTGTTCCGCGCCCCGGTCCGCGAGTTGTTGGACCCCAGTTTGCGCCGGATGGCCGCAGTCCACCGGGGCCGGAGCACCTTCCGCAGCCCGGCGTTCCTGGTTCAGGACACCGTGGTCTGGGGCTTCACCGGCGGCATTCTGAACAAGCTGTTCGACGAACTCGGTTGGAGCCGGGACTGGGATCGCAACCAGGAGATGTTGGCTCCGCTCTGAGCCGTGTCAGCTCCGGTTCATCGCGGTTTCAGAACGGAGCGGCTGCTATTTGGCCTCGTCGTAATGGTCGACGACGGCGAGCGTCACCGGGAAGTTGATCGGAGCCCGACCGTAGATCAGGTCCTTGGCGGATTGCGCAGCCTCGGCGATCAACGTGCTGACCTGGGCGACGTGGGTTTCCGGGCAATGCACCATCACCTCATCGTGCAGGAAAAACACCAGTTCCGCGCCGAGTTCGGGCCTCGAGCGCAGCGCCCGGCGCAGCTCGGCGAGCCAACAGGAGGCCCATTCCGCGGCCGAACCCTGGACCACGAAATTCCGGGTGAACCGGCCCCTCGAGCGGGCCAAATTGTCCGCCCATCGTTGCTCCTGTTCGCTGGTGGTTTGTTGCGCGGTGCGCCAGGCCGCGGAGGGCGGCGGCGAGCTGCGGCCCAAGAATGTGCTGACCACCTCGCCGCGCTCACCGGCCCTTGCCGCCTCTTCGACCAAACCGACCGCCCGGGGATAGGTCCGGGCCAACTGCGGCATCAGCCGCCCGGATTCCCCGGTGGTGGCGCCGTAGATCGCGCCGAGCAGGGCGACCTTGGCCTTGGCCCGATCGCCGCCGAATCCCTGTGCCGCGATTCCGGCATACAGATCGCTGCTCTGCGCTGCTTCGGCCATTTTCGAATCCTGGGCCAGCGCGGCCAGTACCCGCGGTTCCAGCTGGGCGGCATCGGCGACGATGAGCTTGTGGCCCGGATCCGCGTGCACCGCGGCGCGGACCTGTTTCGGAATTTGCAGCGCGCCGCCGCCGCGGGACGCCCAGCGTCCGGAGACCACCCCGCCGACCACGTATTCCGGACGGAACCGGCCATGGCGGACCCACTGGTCCAACCAGAACCAGCCGTTCGCGCTGAACAGCCGGGAGAGTTTCTTGTAGGCGAGCAAAGGTTCGATCGCCGGGTGGTCGATCTCCTGCAATTCCCAGCTGCGTGCGCTTTTCGCCTCGATGCCGGCCCGGTGCAGGGCCCGCAGCAGCTCCTGCGGCGAGTCGGGGTTCACCGTGGCCACGCCGAGCTTTTCCCGCAGTTGCGCGGCCAGGGCTTCCATCTTCGCGGGCCGTTGGGTGCCTGGAGGACGCGGACCCAGAGCTTCTACGAGTAGTTTTTCGTGCAGATCAGCTCGCCACGGGACGCCGGTGTGCTGCATTTCGGCGGCGACCAGGGCGCCCGCGGATTCCGCGGCCAGCAACAGTTGCAGGCGGGCCGGTCGGGTGGAAGCGCGGATTGCCTGGAGTTGGGCGCGGAATTCCGCAAGCAACTCCTCCGGCCCGGCCCCGCGGGCTCCGGTCGAGGCCTCGAAGAGGCTGTCCTGGGCCGGGTCGACCAGGCCGCGGGGTTCGAACGGTTCGGCGGCCGGCGGGACTTCGCGCGGATATCCGGTGTCCGCGGTGGATTCGGCCGCGGCCAGGATCGCCTGGCACAGCGACAGGTCATGGCAGCGTTCCACGGTGACTCCGGCCGAAAGCAGCTCCGGGTACCAGGCCTGGGCCCGTTGCCACACCCAGCGCGGTCGGTTCCGGCGTTCCAGCGCGGAAACGGCATCGGACAGATCCGGTCTGGCAACGACCCTCGGTTCTGCTGCGGGCTGGCCTGCGGCATCCAGCAGGAGCAGGCAGGCCTGCCCGGCTTCCGGGCCGCTGGCCAGCAGGATGTACATGCGTCTATTCTGCCGGGCAATCGAACCCTCGGGTGCACGGCCGGCCCGGCAGATGCGGAGAATCAGGTCAGCTTTTGTCCGTGACCGGTCCTGCACAGGACCGGTGGATCGGGGGTTTCCCCACATCCGGAGTTGTCCGCTGGCGGAGGGCCTGGCCGGTTCGGCAGCCTGGTGGCATGAACGGTGGAGCAAAGCGGGGACGCATTCCGGACTGGACGCCGAGGTCGTTCGCGCCGGTTTGCCTGCTCAGCGACATTCCGGCGCTACGCGAGTTGGCTGCCGGGATCGTCACTGCTGCCGGGACTGATCTGGTCGATGGTCTGCCGGCGGCTTCGGCGGTCTCCGCGGTGCTGATCGGGCCGGATCTGCTCGCCGGCGTGCAGGGGCACCGGGCGATGGTCGAGCGCCGCACCTGCCCGAGGATCCTGATCGGCATCGCAGACGAGGGGCATCCGGACCTCTGGCAACTCGCGGCGAAGGCGGACATCGACCATGTGGTGCCATTGCCGGAAGGAGCCGCTTGGCTGGCCGAATTCCTGAACAGTCTGCAATCGGCTCCGGAACTTGGCCGGACGATCAGCATCGTGGGCGGCCACGGGGGAGCCGGGGCCTCGACCACCGCTGCCCTGCTGGCCCTTCGTTCGGCCGCAGCGGGGCACCGGACGTTGCTGATCGACGGGGACCCCTGGGGGCCGGGCATCGAGTACGCGCTGTCGGCCGAACCTGCTGCGGGGCTCACCTGGTCCGATTTGCGGCAGAGCTCCGGAACGCTCAGCCCGATTCAGTTCTCGGCGGCCCTGCCTCAGTCGGCAGGCTGTGATGTTCTGGGGTTCGGCCGGATTCGCACCGGGGCCGGCGAATCGGCCGAGCCGCACGGCCCGGGGCTGGCTTCCGACGTCGTCCTGGCGGCTCTGGAGGCTGCTTCACGGGCTTTCGAGCTGGTGCTGGTCGACGTCGGCCGCTCGGCCGGAACGGTAGAGCTGTTCGCTCCGCAGAGCGATCTCCTGATCTGCCAATCGACCGCCGGACTGACCGGGCTTTTAGCGGTGCGAAAGTTGTTGCCGGCCTTGCCCGCCTCGACCCGGCTGGTGGTGCGCCGGCCGTTCCCGGAAGGTCTGGACGCGCAATTGGCCGCCGACTCGGCCGGCCTTCCGCTGCTGGGCGAATTCCCGCTGTTGCGCGGCGTCGGCCGGATCGCCGATCGCGGAGCATTGCCCGAACTGGTCAACCACCGGGGCGTCCGGCGGCTGTTCGGAGCCCTGTCGGCCGCGCTCGGGACGGCGGCGAGATGAAGCGCGGGGCGGAACCGGTCGAATCGGCCGTCGGCAAAGGACAGGCCCCCGATCCCGAACTGCTGGAGCGGATCCGGGACGATGTGCTGGCGCAGGGCCGTCCATTCAGCTCGGCCGGCGTCGCCTCGGCGCTGCGTACGAGCGGCCGGGTGCTGGGGACGGCGGGTTCGTTCGCTGCGGTCGCGCGGATCAGCGCCGAGTTGAGCGGATTGGGGCCGTTGCAGCATTTGCTGGCGGACCCGGAACTGACCGACATCTTCGTCAACGCCCCCGAGCAAGTGTGGTTGCAACGCGGGAGGGGGTTGGAACCCAGCCCGGTGAAGTTCGTCGGCGAGGCCGAGGTCCAGGCACTGGCCCGGCGATTGATTTCCAGCGCCGGAAAGCGCCTCGATGAAGCGAATCCCTGCGCGGACGGCCAATTGCCCGGCGGCCTCAGGGTCCACGCGGTGCTGCCATCGGTGTCCGGCAGCGGCACTCTGCTTTCGCTGCGGGTGCACCGGATGGAACCATTCGGCCTGCCGGAACTGGTCGAGCGAGGCGTGCTCCCGCCCGGAGCGGCGGATCTGCTGCGCGAACTGATCGCATCGGGGCGGAATTTTTTGATCAGCGGCGCCACCGGGTCCGGAAAGACCACGCTGCTCAATACCCTCCTGGGGATCTGCGGTCCGCAGGAACGTTTGATCGTGGTCGAAGACACCCCGGAGCTTTCACCAGGGCATCCACACGTGCTTTCGCTGCGGAGCCGTGCCGCGAACGTCGAGGGCCTGGGTGCGGTGGATTTGCGGCAGCTGGTCCGCGAGGCCTTGCGGATGAATCCGAGCAGACTGATTGTGGGCGAGTGCCGCGGTGCCGAGATCCGCGAGTTGCTCACCGCACTCAACACCGGGCACGGCGGCGCCGGCACGATCCATGCCAACGGCGCGGCAGACGTTCCGGCCCGGTTGCAAGCCCTGGGAGCCCTGGCCGAAATGAGCCCGCAAGCGGTCTCGCTGCAAGCAGTCAGCGCCATCGACGTGGTCCTGCACATGTCGAATACCGCCAGCGGCCGGCGGCTTGTGCATCTGGGGTTGCTCTCCCTCGAGGAGGGGCAGCTAGGCGTCCAGATGGCCGCGGCATTTTCACCCGAAGACGTGATTCCCGGGCCGGCTTGGCGGAAGTTGCAAAGGAGATTGGCCGGATGAATCTCCAGGTGTTGCTGCTGGGCCTCGGCGGAATCTGTTTATGGTACTGGCCGATGACGCATCCGGCAGGCCTCCGGCGGGGTGCCGGGTCGAAACCGCAGGCCGGGTCGGCCGGTCAACCGGTTCGCATCGGCGAATTCGAGCTGTTCGTCCGGCACGTTTCGGCGCTGCTTTCGGGTGGCTCCGGGGAAGTGGATTTGTGGCGCGCGGTAGCGGCATCGAATCGCGACTCGGCCGTGGCAAACCTGGCCGAGGCCTGTGCGGCGCGTGCCGCGGCAGGACTCGGCACCGCACCGGTCTTCCGGAACATCGCGGAGCGGGCGCCGCAGCGTGATCCGGTCCGGACTGCCGCGATCGAGTTCGCGGCCTGCTTGGAGCTCGCCGCGCGCAACGGTGTGCCGATGGCCGAGGTATTGGAAAGGCTGGCCGGGCATCTCGATTCCGCCGCCGAGGTCCGGGGTTTGCAGCGGATCGCGATGGCGGGTCCATCGGCGACCGCGGCCTTGCTGGGCTGGCTCCCGTTGCTGGGCTTGGCTTCCGGGTATTTGATGGGGCTGGACCCGCTCGGGGTCCTGATGTCTTCGCCCTTGGGCTGGGCGGCACTCATCGCGGGCGGCGGGCTGTTGCTGCTGGGCCGGTTCTGGATGTCGGCGCTGCTGCGGTCTGCTGGGACCGTGCGATGAATCTCCTGGTTTTCGGTTGCGGCCTGCTCGGGGTGCTTTTGCTCTTTTCCCCGACGGCGGGCGACCGGGCTTTCCGGCCGGCAGCCGCCCGGCCCAAAGAGCCCGACGGCGTACAGGATTTGCCCTTGCTGCTGGATCTTTTGGCCGCCCTGCTGGCCGCCGGTCTGCCCCTGGACCGGAGCTTCCGGGAACTCGGCTCAATCTGCAGCCGGGCCCTGGGCGGCAGCTTGGCTATGGTCGGCGCAGCCCTGGGTCTGGGCTCCGAATGGTCGGCCGCGTGGCGGGGAATCCTGAATGCGGCGCCATTGCGGGCCCTCGTGGACTTGGAGCGGTCAACTCGGCTTTTGGCCTTGACCGGTGCGCCGTCGGCCGTATTGCTCCGGGCCGAGGCAACCCGATTGCGCCAGGAGAGGCAACGCGAGCTGCAACGCCGTGCGGCCGCGCTGGGGGTGAAACTCGTGCTGCCGATGGGGCTCTGCGCATTGCCGGCCTTCATGTTCTTGGGCGTTGTGCCGGTGCTGATCGCGCTGCTGCCCGGATGAACCCAGTACGCGATGAACCCAGTACGCGATGAACCCAGTACGCGATGAACCCAGTCCAGACTCAAGCAAAATCCGACCGAAGGAGAATCCAGATGAACCAGCAATGCCGAGACCGGGCCGAAGAAATGCGGACCGAGGAGGTGCCGGCCAGCCGTTCTGAATCGGGCCGAACCGGACGGGCAGGCATGTCCGCCGACGTGATGCCGGCCTTCCGTACGGCGCCGGTCGACGCGGAAGCCGGCCCGGAAGGACTTTCGCGAAGCCGGGAACTGGGCATGGCGACCGCCGAATATGCGATCGCGACCTTGGCCGCGGTGGGCTTCGCCGGATTGCTCGTGGTGATCCTGCGCAGCGACGAAGTCCGCGGGTTCTTGCTCGGCTTGATCCGCAACGCCTTGAGCATCGGATGAGGCTGTCACCGCGGCGGGCCGGTGAACGAGGTTCGGCAACGGCTGAATTGGCGGTGCTTTTCCCGGTGCTGCTTTTGCTGCTGGGCTTTCTGTTGTTCAGCGCGCAGGCCGCAGTGGTCCAAATGCGTTTGGAAGACGCGGCCCGTGCCGCCGCCCGGGAAGCGGCGCGCGGCGCCGCGGCGGAGGCTGTCGACTCGGTGGCCCGCCGGCTCGGCGGCGCCGATGCCAACGTCGTGGTGCGCCGCGAGGGCGGGTTCCTCGAGGTCGAGGTCGGCAGCCGATTGGCCGGTCCGTTCGGGGACTTGCTGGGCAACCAGCTCAAAGCCAAAGCCACTGCCCGGGCCGAGGATTCCGAGCCGCCCGGAGCGATGCCATGATCCGGGTGCCATGAAGCGCCGCGGCCGGGCTTCCGGTCAGCCGCAGCGGGGATCGAGCACAGTGCTGGTGGCCGGGGTGGCGATTGCCGCGATCATGTTGTTGCTCGGCATCTCCTGGTTTGCCCAGGCAGCGCTAGCCGGTCAGCGGGTCAGGACGGCGGCAGACCTTGCCGCGTTGGCCGCCGCTGATGCGGCGCGCGGGCTCAGCTCCGGTGATCCGTGCGGGCTTGCCGGGCGAATCGCGGCGGAGCACGACGTCGAACTGGTCAGCTGCCGGGTTCTGGGCCAGCGCCAGGAAATCGTCGAGGTGTACACCGCGCTTCGGCTACCCGGGATCTTGGGCGGGGCCACTGGCCGGGCCCGGGCCGGACCGCCGGAAGCAGCATCCGGGGGGCTGAGCCGGAGCGCCGGTCAGGCGGTCGGGTCGGAGGCCAACACCAGGCGGAGCAGCTCGATGGCGCCGGACTTGTCCAGGGGATTGTTCTTGTTCCCGCATTTGGGGGATTGCACGCAGGACGGGCAGCCGGATTCGCATTCGCAGGCGGCAATCGCGTCGTGCGTGGCCTGCAGCCAGCGTCTGGCCATGTCATATCCGCGTTCGGCGAAGCCGGCACCGCCGGGGTGGCCGTCATAGACGAACACAGTGGGCTCCCCGGTGTCCGCGTGCAGCGCCGTCGATACCCCGCCGACGTCCCACCGGTCGCTCGAGGCGACCAAGGGCAGCAGTCCGATCGCTGCATGTTCCGCGGCATGCAAGGAGCCGGGGAAACGGGCTTGGGCCAGGCCGTTGGCGACCAGGAATGCCGGTTCCACGGTGAACCAGACGGCCTTGGTGAACAAGTCCCGGGCGCCGAGTTGCAGGGGTTCTTCACCCAGGATTTCATTCGAAACCAGCGCTTTGCGCTGGAAGGAGACCACTTGCGTGGTCACTTGGACTTCACCGAAGTGCAAGGTCACCGGTCCCCAGACGGATTCCTTGAGGCTGTTGACCACTTCGATCTGAGTGACGTCGCGAGCCGTGGTGTAGAAGTCTGGCCAGGCCCGGCGCACGACCGCGCAATGGTCGGCTTCGTTGAGCTCTTCGACGAGGTAGTTCAACCCTTGATGGACGTAGACCGCCCCGGCATGCGCTTGGTAATGCGATTGCGGTGAACCCATGGTGCCCAGGACGGTCCCGGTGTCCGCCTCGACGATGCTGATCGGTCCGCCACCGTCCTCGCGGAGATTCACCATGCCGGCGGCGCTTTGCGGATGGGTCCAGAACCAGCCGGCGGGCCGGCGTCGCAAATAGCCTTCCGCGACCAAGGAGTCCAACAGGGCTTCGGTACTGGCTCCGAAGAGTGCCAGGTCGTTCGGGCCCAAGGGGATTTCGGCGGCGGCGGCGCACAGCTGCGGACCCAACACGAAAGGGTTCCCGGGGTCGAACACGCTGGCCTCGACCGGAACGTCGAAGATCGCTTCCGGGTGGTTGACCAGATAGGTGTCCAACGGGTCGTCACTGGCGATGAAGGCTGCCAAAGCATCCTGCCCCGCTCGGCCGGCACGGCCGAACTGCTGGAAAAGCGAAGCCCTGGTGCCGGGCCAGCCGGCCACCAGCACCGCGTCCAGGCCGGAGACGTCGATGCCCAGTTCCAAGGCGGAGGTGCTGGCCACACCGAGCAGCTTTCCGGAGCGCAGGGACTGCTCCAACTCGCGTCGTTCTTCGGGCAGATAGCCGCTCCGGTAGGCGGCGACGCGTTGCGGCAGGCTCGGATCCACTTCTTCGAGCAGGCGTTTGGTATTGCCGGAGATCGCCTCGGCACCGCGTCTCGACTTGATGAACGCTATGGTCCGAACCCGGGCCGCGACCAGATCGGCCAGCAGATTCGACGTTTCGGCAATGCTGGTCCGCCGTTCCGGGGCGCCGTTCTCACCACTGATCTCGCTCAATGCGGGCTCCCAGAAGGCCACCGTGGTGGCACCGTGCGGCGAAGCGTCCTCGGTCACCGCGGCCACCGGCATCCCGATCAGCCGGCCGAAGGATTCCTGCGGTTGGGCCGAGGTCGCCGAAGCCGCGATGAAGACCGGGGCCGAGCCGTGCTGCCGGCAGATCCGGCGCAGTCTGCGCAGCACCGCCGCCACATGCGAGCCGAACACGCCCCGGTAGCCGTGCGCCTCGTCCACGATCACATAACGCAGGCGGCGGAAGAACTTCGCCCACCATTCATGGTTGGGCAGCACGCCGAAATGCAGCATGTCCGGATTGCAGAGCACGAAGTTCGCGTGCTCGCGGATCCAGCGGCGCTCCGACGCTTCGGTGTCGCCGTCGTAGGTCTCCGCACGCAAAGCGGAGAGCCCGAGGGCGCGGAGCGAGCTCAGCTGATCGGCGGCGAGCGCTTTGGTCGGAGCCAAGTAGAGCACGACGGCGTCGGCTGCCTCATCGACGAAGCGTCCGGTCGCGGCCGCTTTGGCTTCTTCCGCCCGGCAAATCGCGTCCAGTGCCGGAAGCTGGTAGCCGAGGGACTTTCCGGAGGCGGTGCCGGTCGCCAAAATTACGTGCTGCCCGGCATGCGCCAATTCGGCGGCCTCGACCTGGTGTCGCCAGGGCTGCTGGATCCCCACGGACCCCAGGGCCCGGATTACTTCGGGATGCGCCCATCGGGGCCAGGGCGCTTCAACCGCGGCGCGAGCCGGCAAGACCCGGACGTGGCGCAGCTGCTCCGGTTCCGGGCCCCGGCCCAAATACTTCAGCAATTGCGACGGCTCATCCACCGTGCCATTATCCACCGCAGCCACGGCCAAGCCCGCCCCGGCTCCGGGCGGGCCTGGAACCGGGGCGGCTGGGTAAAACCGGGTGCCGGGGGGAGTCAGCTCAATTGACCGCGACGCCGGTGGTGCTGGTGATCCAGTCGGCAGAGGCCGGTACGGAAGCGTACTCCACGTCGTTGGGGTCGTTGTAGCTGTTGGTGCCGGAGCAAACCCCGACCAGCTTGCCGTTGACGATCAACGGTCCGCCGGAGTCGCCCTTGTAGGCTTGGCCGCTGCCGCGGGTCTCCACGATCGAGGGTCCTGACCAGCCCTGGTCGTCGGTGCCGGCGATGGTCACGCTTGCGGTCTTGAGTTTGGCGGCGGCCGGCGCTCCCGGAGCGGTGCGGCCCCAGCCGTAGATGTCGCCGGGGGTGCCTTGGCTGGGTGTGCTTCCACCCAGAGTCGCGTAGCTGCCCTGGTACGGGGCGGTCAGCTCGGCCAGGGCGACGTCGCCCTGGGACCATTGCGCAACTCGCTTGACCTTGACCGTGGTGCCGCCATTCAAGTCGGCACTGCCGACTTTGAAGCTGATCGAGCTGGCACTGTTACCCTCCACGCAGTGCTTGGCCAAGATCACCCAGGTCGGCGAAATCAGCGAAGCCGAGCAGTTGAACGAGCCGTTGACGAATTCCCGGGCAGCGAAGGGAACCTTGGCGAAATCGGCATTGCTGCCGTCGATGATCCGCGGGGAGACGCTGGCGCTTTTCGCCAGGGGCGCCGCTTCGTGCGTGGCGGCGGTCGCGCTGGACATTCCGGTGAGCGACAGCAAGGCGGCGGTGCCGATGACTGCGGCGAGGGGAGCCAATTTCATGGGGAGACCTTCCAGTGATGTGGTTGACATGCGGTTCCGGTATTCATCGTCGAAAAACGGAGCCACCACAACTTAGCCAGGCGAATCTGGCAAACACCTCCGGATCGGCTCAAAGACCGCTCCACGTGATCCGGCGGAACCGCCGGGGAATTGCCGCAGCGCAATGCTTGCCGTTGAATGGACGGATGCCCGCAGATTCCGAATCCGCCCCGTATTACCAGGTTTCCTGGCCGCAACTCATGCTCGGCGCGGCATTGTTCGCCGTGCTCGAGGTGGTCTTGACCTTTCTGGCCGGCAACCTCGCGGCCATGTTGCTGACCATGGTCGCGGCGCTCGCCGTCGTGGTCATTGCCGGCCGGCTGATGCGTGGCCGGGCGGCATCCCCGAGGGTGTGGTTCGGCGGCCGGCATGCAGCGTCGCTGGGGCTGGGATTTCTGGGCTCGTTGTTTTTCCTGGTGGCATTCATCGCGGGCGTATATCTGCTGTTCTGGCTCCGCTCCGGATTCGAACTCGCCGGATTGCCGCTGCCCTTGTCGGTCATCCTGTGCGGACTGATCGCGCTGCTGGTGTTCGCGGTGTATTACCGGTTCATCGAAGCCGTGATGAACCTCTTGGCCTCCAGGGTGTCCGGGCGGGGCTAAAATCGATGGGTGGCAATACACCGAATCGTGCTCTTCTACGCCTTCACCCCGGTCGCGGATCCGGAAGCGGTGCGGCTGTGGCAGCGTGCCCTGGGCGAGTTGCACGGGCTGACCGGTCGGATCCTGATCTCCAAGGACGGCATCAATGCCACTGCGGGCGGCGAGCTCAACGCGGTCAAGCAATATTTGAAAGCAACCAAGGAATACTTCAAGAACATCGACGTGAAGTGGTCTGAAGGCTCCGCCGCGGACTTCCCCCGGTTGAGTGTGAAAGTCCGGGACGAGATCGTCAGCTTCGGGGCTCCCGGCGAGTTGGCCGTCGACGAAAACGGCGTGGTGGGCGGTGGCAAGCATTTGCAACCGGAAGAGCTGCACCAGTTGGTGGCGGAAAAAGACGTGGTGTTCTTCGACGGCCGGAATGCTTTCGAGGCGCAGATCGGCAAGTTCAAAAACGCGGTGGTGCCCGAGGTCGCGACCACCCGGGATTTCATTTCGGAACTGGACTCCGGCAAATACGACCACCTCAAGGACCAGCCGGTGGTCACGTACTGCACCGGTGGAATCCGCTGCGAAGTGCTGTCCAGCCTGATGGTCAATCGCGGGTTCTCCGAGGTGTACCAGCTCGACGGCGGCATTGTCAGGTATGGCGAGAAGTACCGGGACTCCGGACTCTGGGAAGGCTCGCTCTACGTTTTCGACAAACGGATGCACGTGGAATTCAGTGAGGACGCCAAGACCATCGGCGAGTGCAGCAGATGCGGCGCACCGACCAGCGATTTCCACAATTGCGCGAACCTGGCCTGCCGCCAATTGAGTCTGTACTGTGCCGAGTGCGCCGCCGATGCCGCTACTTTGCGCTGTGCCGAAGGTTGCCCGGAGGCGGGCTAGGAGCCGCGGCTCATCCCGCGATCAATTCGAGCACCGGCCCCTGGTGCACGGCCACGTAGACACGATCGCGGAGCCGATTGGCCTCGGCCACGGTCAAGGTCCGGTCCAGGGCCTGCAAAGTCAGTCTGATCAAAGCGTTGGACTGATTGGGCTGCACCCCCAATCGGGCCACAGCGGCGGCGGGCAGCGCCGCCGCTGCAGTCACCTCCAGCACTTCCAGCTCAGCCAGCACCTCGGCGTCCGCGCCCAGCGCCGCCCTGGCCAGGTCGCCCAAGGTCTCGGCATCGACGTCGGGCGGGCAGACGATGGAGAGGTCCCGGCGCATCGGCGGCATCACGGAGATCGGCTGCCAGGGTTGCAGATCTTCCAGCTGGCGTTGCGCACGTGGTTCCGTCGATCGCAGCAGTCTGATGTCATCGATCCCTTTGCGCAGCATCAGCGCGCGGTCCAGGCCGAGGCCCATCGCCAAGCCGCACCAGCGCCGCGGGTCCAAAGCTGCCGCGCGGAGGATCGGGGCTGCGATCAGTCCGCATTCCGCCAGTTCCAGCCACTCGCCGCCGACCAGGACGTCGAGCTGATGCCCATGCGCGGTGTACGGGTGCCGGGTGGGCGTCGCGCGCCATTGGCAGCCGGGCAACACGGAATCGGCAACCAGCGCCATCATTTCTTCCAACTCGGCCAGACCCAGGAGCCCGCGGGACTTGAGCCGCCACAGATCCAATTGGTGCGGGGTGCCGACGTGGGTGCGGTCCACCGAATCACGCCGGTACACCAAACCGGGCAGGACGTGCAGCTGGTCGTAGTGCTCAAGGGTTCCCGCCAAGGAATCCAGGAGCGCGGGGATTCCTGCCGAGGTATGGCTGCGCAGCATTACGGTGGGCGAGACCTGCCGGGTGTACCGGGCGTCCCTGGTGGTGGCGGCCGGGCTGTAGCCCAGCCGATCGTAGTTGTCCCGCACTGAGACCAGGGGGCTGAGCCGGTGCAACTGCCGCGGAATCCGCCATTTGGCGTCCAACGATTCGAGTATTTGGGCCAACAGCTCCTGCATCGCATGCGTGCGGTCCGCTGGATTCTGCGCGGGATCGCTCAGGTCGCGAATCGCTAGGGATTGGTTGAGTTCGGTCAGTGAAAGGTAAGGGGTTTCCATGGGTGCTCCTCGAGAGGTCGTTGCAGGGGGATGTCCACCCTCGACCGCGGAGCGCCGGGCTCAGTGCCTTTGCGGCACAGCGATGCTGCCCAGACGGCCGGACGGCCGAGGGCAGCTAAATCGCGGTGCGGAATTCATGGAATCAACTATACGCCGGAAATGCCGGTCAATGCCCGGGGGCCGGGGAAATCGGGATGTTGTTCGCGGTGCCGGCCCGGACCAGCCGGGGCCCGTCGGGTCCGAACGCATCGCGGGGCTCCGGGAACGCCGTCAAGGCGGCCAGATAGAGCACGCCGGCCAGGCCGAGTGAGATCGGAATGCTCAGATCCACGCCGCCGGCCAGGGTGCCCAGCGGGCCGACGAACTGGCCCGGCAGATTCGCGAAGAGCAGCCCCGAGACTGCGGCGATGCCCCAGGGGATCATGGCCCGCCAATTCCAGCCGTGCTCGAACCAGTAGCGGCCGCCGACCTGTTTGCGGTTGAAGACCTGGAGCGAGTCTTTGTCGTACCAGCCGCGGCGGACGAAGTAGCCGATCGTCATGATCACCATCCAGGGCGCAGTGCAGGTCACGATGAGCGCGGCAAAGGTCGAGATGCTCTGCACCGCATTGAACACGAATTTGCCCACGAAGATGAAACAGATCGCCAGTGCTCCGACGAAGACCGTGGCCTGCACCCGGCTGAACCGGGTGAACACGCTCGAGAAATCGAGACCGGTGCCGTAGAGCGCGGTGGTCCCGGTGGACATGCCGCCGATCAAGGCGATCAAACACAACGGGGCGAAGTACCAACCTGGCGAAATGCTGAGCAGGCCGCCGACGTAGTCCCCGGACTCCAGCCAGCCGGGTGCCTGGAGTGCGATCACGGTTGCCGTGACCAAGCCGAAGACGAATGGCACCAGGGTCGCGATCTGGGAGAGGAAGGCCGCGGCCATGATCCGCCGCTTCGGCGTCGAGGCCGGAATGTAGCGGGACCAGTCGCCGAGAAACGCTCCGAAGGAGACCGGATTGGCCATCACGATCAATGCGGAGCCGATGAAGCTGGGCCAGAACGCGCCGGAAGCTCCGAGGGTGCCGGGGTAGCCCGGGTCGAAGGCGTTGAAAAAAGCGAATCCGCCGCCGATGAACAGCAAGGTTGCGGCCACGACCGCGATTTTGTTGACCCACAGCATGAACCGGAACCCGTAGATGCACACGATCAGGACCAGGAGCGCGAACAGGCCGTAGGCCAGCGACAGAGTCACCGGATTCTGCGGCAGTCCGATCAGCCGGTTCGCGCCGCCGACCAAGGCATCGCCGGAACTCCAGACCGAGATCGAGAAGAACGCCAGGGCGGTGAGCAACGACAGGAACGAGCCCACGATGCGGCCGTGCACGCCCAAGTGGCCGGAGGAGGACACGGCATTGTTGGTTCCGGTCGCCGGGCCGAAGAGTGCCATCGGGGTCAGGACGACGGCGCCGACGAGCAAGCCGAGCGCGGTGGCCAGCAGGGCCTGCCAGAACGACAGGCCGAAGACGATCGGGAACGAGCCGAGTACCGCGGTGGCGAAGGTGTTCGCGCCGCCGAAAGCCAAACGGAACAAGTCCAGCGGTTTGGCGGTCCGCTCCCGGTCCGGAATGGATTCGATTCCGTGGGTTTCCACGGCGATGGTTTTCGAAGCGGTTCCGCCACGGTGCTTTGACATGGTTCCCCTGAGTCAGCGGTGCAGTCCGGCCGGCGTCTGCGGTGGGTGGGAGCGCCGGGCGACCGAAGGTAATCAGATGTTGCTTCTTGGGCAACATTTGGCAAATGTACCACTCGGTGCACGGATCGGGCTGGAATCATGCCGAATTCGGACTCGACGAATGCGCTTTCGGGCAGCTCGTGTTGACTAGAGTTGTGGTTGTGACAGTTGATGCTCCGTTAGCGGAACCGGGTTTGCTGAGCGGGCTTTCCAGAGATTTGGCCGATGCCGGTTTCAGCATCGACGGGGTCGCCGGGTTCCTGGGCGAGGGCGCCTATGCGGCGCTGAACCGGGAGCAGTTCATCCCGGCACTGGCGATCGCCGAAGCCGCGCAGGGGCCCACCGCGACGCTGATCCGGTTCTTCCTGCTGGCTTTGCCGGCCAGTGCGGCGGAACTCGATGAGGCACTGCCCCGGACCAGGGCAGCCGGTTTGCAGTCCCTGGGATTGGCCGCGGTCGAATCCGGAGTCTGGCGCAGCCTGGTGGATTTGCGGCCCTATGCATTCACGGATCAGGACGGCGAGGTCCAGCTCCATGTGGCAAGCGATTTGGGCGCGCATCAGCGGCCCGGTGCGCTCCGGCACGATCATGTGCTCGGCATCGGGCAAGCCTCGCTGACCTTGGCGCAGAGCACGATCCGGACGCCGGTGGACAAGGCTTTGGACCTGGGCACCGGCTGCGGCATCCAGACCTTCCATTTGCTCCGGCACGCCCGGCACGTCACGGCCACGGATATTTCGCCCCGGGCCCTGGCTTTCACCGAATTCAATCTGCTGCTCAATGCCGATGCGTTGCGGATCGACCCGGCGAATCCCGGAGACCGGGTGACGCTGCGTCAAGGCAGCCTGCTTGGGCCGGTGCGCGGTGAGCGATTCGACCTGGCGGTATCCAACCCGCCGTTCGTCATCACGCCGCGGCATCGGGGCGAATCGGCCGAGGACCAGTACACCTATCGGGACGGCGGCTTGGCCGGCGACGAGATCGTATCGTCGTTGGTCCGGGGCTTGCCCGGAGTGTTGGCTCCGGGTGGACGCGCCCAGTTGCTCGGGAACTGGGAGGTGCATTCCGGCGACGCCGCCTGGCACGAGCGGCTCGCCAGCTGGTTCGACGGCGAATGCTGGGTGATCCAGCGGGAGCAGCTGGGTCCGGAGCATTATGCCGAAACCTGGCTGCAGGATGCTTCCCAGGGGCGCGACGCGGAAAGCTATGCGGCGGCCTACCGGGACTATCTGGGCGACTTCGCGGAACGCGGCGTCGCCTCGGTGGGCTTCGGCATGATCTGGTTGCGGGCCCCGCAACCGGCAGCCGGATTGCCGCAGCCCGGTGCCGGATTGCGCAGGTTCGAGGAAATCGGCCATCCGATCGAACAGCCGGTCGGCAGTACGCTGGCCGCCGCCGTCGAGCGTTTCGACTGGTTGGCCGGGCACGATCTGCCGGCTGCCAAGCTGGTGGTCGCGGAGGACGTCACGGAGGAGCGGCATCAGCGCCCCGGAGCCGAGCATCCCGGGGTGATCCTGCTCCGCCAGGGGGCCGGGCTGCGCCGGACGACCCTGCTGAGCAGCGAGCTGGCCGGGTTCGTCTCAGCCTGCGACGGGACTCTCACGGTGGCTCAGATCATTGCCGCGCTGGAGGCATTGCTGGCCGTAGAACTGGCATTACTCGACCCGGTCCGCGAGTTGTTGCTCGACGGATTCCTGCTCCCGGAACCGCAGTAGCAACAGCGCAGCGCCGCACAAGCTGGCCAGCAGAGCAGCGCTGCCGCTGGCCACGAACCCGATCCGGGGACCGAAGACGCTGCCCAGGAATCCGCCCAAGCCCAGGGCGCCGAGCGCCGCCGCCCGGCTGAGGGCTTGGGTGATCGAACTGACTTGGCCGCGCCGGTGTTCCGAAGTGCGTTTGATGACCAGAGCTCCGAAGGCCGCGTTGAGGACGCCGATGCCGAAGCCCGCGGCTGCTCCGGCGAGGAAGAGCAGCAGCATGGTCGGTGCCAACCCCATGAGGCAGAAGCAGATCGACGTGCCTGCGGCGGCGCCGAAGAACGCCGCCAGACGGACTTGGTCGGAACGGATCCAGCCGGCGAGCATTGACCCGGCGATCAATCCGGCGCCGATGATCGAGGTGAGCAATCCGTAGTCGATTTCACTGCCGCCGAGCGTCTCCCGCACCAGGAAGACCTCGAAGACGTTGACCGCGCTGCCGAAGAGGGTCACCACCACCAGTGAGCCGAGCACGACCTGCAGTACCCGGTCGGCGGACAGTTCACGGAGGCCGTCCAAGAGCTTCGGCGAGTCCCGTCCGGTATCGAGGCTTGCAGATTCCGCCCGCAAAGACCGACGGGTGCGAAGGAGCAGAGCGCCGGCCAAGAGGCCGAGATACCCTGCCGCAGCCGCCCAGAATACTACTGGCAAACCGCCGGCACCGGTCAGCAGCCCGCCCAGCGCCGGACCCACCAGCCCGGCCAGCATCAGCGTGGCCTGCAGGTTCCCCATGGCGCGGGGAGTCCGGTCTTCGCCGACGATCCGGGGCAGCAGCGCTTGCCAGGTGGGTGTGCCCAGAACCGTGGCGGCTTCCAGCAGCACCGTGAGCCCGAAGAGCGCCGGCAGCGGATTGGCCAACAAGTGCGTACTGGTTGCCATCAGCGCGGCCGCGGCCAGACTGGTCCCGGCGGCGAAGCCGGCCAGCAGACGCGAATCGTGGGTGTCTGCCAGTTTCCCAGCCCATGGGGCGAGCAATACGGCTGGCAAGGTGGCCAGGGCCAGATAGCCGGTGATCGCCCAGGGGCCGAAGCCGGGATCGGGAAAATTGCGCTGGATTTCCAGCATGATCGCCACGACGACCGCGGTGTAGCCGACGGTGGAAACGAAGCGCGCTGCGTTCGTGATGAAAAAGTCCCGACTCGCGGTGTCCACTCGGGTCGAATATTTATGAAGTGAGTCTTTCACAAATATGAAACTAATGCTTCATGAAAAGGATGTCAAAGACATCTTTCAAAAATTCGTTAGGCTGGGCAGATGTCCGAGGATGAACCGTCAGTACTCGTCATCACCGAGCCGCAAGCCATCCGCGCCCTGGCCCATCAGCTCCGTCTGGAAGTCATCGACGAGCTCTTCGGCTCCGATCGCAGTTACACGGCAACCGAGTTGGCGGTTCGATTCGGCGGTACGCCAAGCGCCATGAGCTACCACCTCAGGGCTTTGGAGAAGTGGGGCTACCTCCGGCGCAGCGGTGCCGTCGGGGACGGCCGGGAACGGCGGTGGGAAGCGGTAGCGGAAACTCTGCGGGTGGGGGACGGGATGGCCGCGGTGGCGCGCTTGAACGGAACCCTGGTGGGCCTGCAACTGAATCAGCTCCGGGAACGGATCGCCGCCGCCTCGGCATCGCTGGAAGCTTCCGGCGCCGAAGCAGTTCCGGCGACCGTGATGACCTCGGCGAAGCTGAAGCTGAGCCGGGCGCAGCAAGCGGAATTCGTCCGGGACTACCATGCCCTGGTCGAGCGGTACCGGAAGTTGGGCGAAGGATCCGCGGAGCCGCAGATGTACCTGCACATGGCCTTCGTTCCGGAGCCGGCCGAGCGCTCCGGCTCCGGCCCGGAGTAGCGCATCCCGGGGGTTAGCCCTACCCTGCTGTGGGGGAGGTCCGCTCAGCAAAACGGCCGCATGCACCAGTGCGCGGCGGGGCGGCGGACGGCAAGCTTGAGTCATGCATACCGTTGTTGAGACCGATTCCAAGGAACCGCCCGTGCCCAGTCCAGAAATTCCGCGCGCTGTTCCGGCTGGAACGCCGCTGATTGCCGCCGACTTCGACGCCCCGGCCGGCCCGGCCGCCGCACCGCACCGGCTCGGTTTTTTCCGGCAACTCGGCCGCGATCTCGGTTACAGTCTGGCCTCGTTCTTCGTCTCGATTCCCGCATTCTCGGTCGTCGTGACGCTGTTCTCGGCCGGGGTCGGCACCCTGGTGATCTATCTGGGGCTCTTCGTGCTGATCGGTTGCCTGTTCTGCGCCAGCTTCTTCGCCGCAGCCGAGCGAAACCTGGCCGAATGGAACCGGGGGCCGTTGCCGCCGCACGTTTACAAGCAAATCGTGTCCCGCGGCCAAAAAGGCCTGCTCACCCCGCTGAGCGATTCGCTGCGCTGGCGCGAGGCCATCCACGCGGTGTTGGTGTTCCCGATCCGGATCGCGGTCTTCTGCCTGGCGCTGACCTGGCTGTTGACCGGGCCCGGCGAACTCACCGCGTTTTACTGGAAACGGTTCCTGCCCGAGGACAACCGGGATCTTTGGGACCTGCTCGGCGTCAACCCGGTTTACCACGACTGGATCGACGTCGGAATCGGCCTCTTCTTCATCGTCACCCTGCCGTTCGTGCTCAAAGGATCGGCGTTGCTGCTTCGGGTCTTCGCAAGTTCCATGCTGACCAACCAATCGTCGGTGCTCAAAGAACAAGTCCGGCGTGCCGAGGCATCCCGGGATTCCGCAGTGGCCGCGGAAGCCGGAAACCTGCGCCGCTTGGAACGGGACATCCACGACGGCCCGCAGCAGCGGCTGGTCCGGGTTTCGATGGATCTGAAATCAGCACAGCGCCGATTGGCCCGGGGGGAGGCCGGGGCCAGCGAACTGGTGGCCGAAGCGTTGAAGCAGACCCAGGACACCTTGGGCGAGCTGCGCGCGATATCCCGGGGGATCGCGCCGCCGATCCTGGTGGACCGCGGGCTGCCGGCGGCCGTGGAAGCAGCGGCCGCCCGCACTCCGGTCCCGGTCACGGTCCGCGTGGAAGGCCTGGGCAAACGCAGACTGGCCGAGAACATCGAGAACACCGCCTACTTCGTGATCGCGGAATCGCTGACGAATGTGGCCAAGCACGCGCACGCGACGTGCGCCGAAGTCACCCTGCGCAAGGAGCCGGGGCAGCTGACCGTGCAGATCGCCGACGACGGCCAAGGCGGAGCGCATTTGGGCAAAGGGCACGGGCTGGTCGGGTTGCAGGAACGCGCAGTCGCCAACGGCGGCAGCCTCGAACTGGTTTCGGACGGATCGGGAACCACGGTCTCGCTCACCCTGCCGCTGGCGGGCTGAACCGGCGAAGTCCCGCGGCTGGGCAGGGACTACGCTGAGATGCGTGACTGCGATCAGAGTTGTGCTTGCCGAAGATTCCGTGTTGCTGCGCGAAGGATTGGTGCGGCTGCTTGGTGAGGCCGGCTATCAAGTCGCGGCGGCGGTCGGCGATGCCGAATCGTTGCTGACCGCGGTCGCCCAGGCCGAACCCGAGCTGGTGGTCACCGACGTCCGGATGCCGCCGGGGCACAGCGACGAGGGGCTGCGCGCGGCCTTGCAGATCAGATCCCGGAATTCCGGGATCGGGGTCCTGGTGCTTTCGCAATACGTGGAACTGGCCTACGCCCGGGACCTGCTGGCCACGGCGGGCGCCGGCCGGGGTGTCGGCTACCTGCTCAAGGACCGGGTCACCGATGTCGACGAACTCGCCGACGCCCTGCAACGGGTGCATGCCGGCGGCACGGTGCTGGACCCGGAAGTCGTCTCCGCATTGTTCGCCGGGAATGCCAAAGGGCCCTTGCACGACCTCACTGCGCGCGAGCGTGAGGTCATGGGGCTGATCGCCGAAGGCCGGAGCAATGCGGCGATCGGCGAACAGCTGGTGGTCTCCTCGGGCGCAGTCGAAAAACACATCTCTTCGATCTTCGCGAAACTCGACCTTCCGCCGTCGGCCGAGGACCATCGCAGGGTACTGGCGGTGCTGACCTGGCTTCGACAATGAGTGCTGGAGCCGGTGGCTGGCGTCAATCTCGCCTAATGTATGGTGAACTAGGTTTTTGGACCGAGGCCGTTGAACCCGGTCCGAAGGCAGCATCGAGAACAGAACTTTCAGCAATACCGTAGGAGAAACGTGCCCACCAAGGCATCTAGCAAGCGCGCATTGACCGGCAAGAAGCTGGTTATCGTGGAGTCCCCGGCAAAGGGCAAGACCATTGCCGGCTATCTCGGCGAGGGCTTCGAGGTCGAAGCCTCCTACGGCCATATCCGCGATCTGCCGCAGCCTTCGGACCTCCCTGCCGAGTTGAAGAAATCCTCGGTGGGCAAGTTCGCCGTCGATCTGGACAACAACTTCGAGCCGTACTACGTGGTCCCGGTCGACAAGAAGAAGCGCGTCGCCGAGCTCAAAGCGGCGCTCAAAGACGCCGACGAACTTTATCTGGCAACTGACGGCGACCGCGAAGGCGAAGCGATTGCCTGGCATCTGCTCGAGGTGCTCAAACCCAAGGTGCCGGTCTATCGGCTGACCTTCCCGGAAATCACCAAGGAAGCCATCCAACGCGCGATGGGCGAACTGCGCGACGTCGATATGCCGATGGTCGATGCGCAGGAAACCCGACGCGTCCTGGACCGGCTCTACGGTTATGAAATTTCCCCGGTGCTCTGGCGCAAGGTTTCCCGCGGGCTGTCCGCGGGCCGGGTGCAGTCGGTGGCCACCAGGCTGGTCGTCGAGCGGGAACGCGAGCGGATGGCCTTCCGTTCCGCGGAGTATTGGGATTTGCTGGGCGAATTCTCCCCGGTCGGATCGGCGCAGGCGTTCAAAGCGAAGCTGGTTGCCCTCGACGGCGCGCGGGTCGCCACTGGGCGGGACTTCAGCGACACCGGAGCGCTGACCGGCAAGGGCGTGGCGCACCTCGATTCAGCCGCGGCTACGGCTCTGGCCGAAGGCCTGCAAAACGCCGAGTTCGCAGTCCGTTCCGTAGAGCACAAGCCTTACACCCGCCGCCCGGCGGCGCCGTTCACCCCCTCGACGCTGCAGCAGGAAGCGGCCCGCAAGCTGCGTTTCTCCGCCCGGGTGACCATGCGGGTGGCGCAGAGCCTGTACGAAAACGGCTACATCACTTATATGCGTACCGATTCGACGGCGTTGAGCGCCCAGGCCGTCAACGCCGCCCGCCGTCAGGCCGCAGAGCTGTACGATCCGTCCTTCGTGCCGGATGCACCGCGGGTCTACGCGGGCAAAGCCAAAAACGCCCAAGAGGCGCATGAGGCGATCCGCCCGGCCGGCGATTCGTTCCGGATTCCAGCACAGGTCGCCAAAGCGCTCAGCTCGGACGAGTTCAAACTCTACGAATTGATCTGGAAGCGCACCGTGGCGTCCCAGATGGCCGACGCCAAGGGGTCCACCGCTTCGGTCCGGTTGGGTGCCACGTCGGCAGCCGGTGCCGATGGGAAAAAGCACGACGCCGAGTTCGCCGCCTCCGGAACCGTGATCACCTTCCAAGGCTTCCTGGCCGCCTATGAAGAAGGCCGGGACGAGGGCCGGAATAAGGACGACGCCGACTCCGACGGCGGCCGACTGCCGAACCTGGCCGCTCAGGACGCGCTCGAAGCGCAGGTGCTCGACGCCGTCGGGCATGAGACCTCGCCGCCGCCGCGCTACACCGAAGCGTCGCTGGTGAAGACTCTCGAAGAGCGCGGCATCGGCCGTCCTTCGACGTATGCCGCGACGATCTCCACGATCATGGACCGCGGCTACGTGAGCCAGCGCGGTTCCGCCTTGGTGCCGAGCTGGGTCGCCTTCTCGGTGGTGCGGCTGTTGGAGCAGTATTTCCAGAACTACGTGGACTACGACTTCACTGCCGGGATGGAAGAAGACCTGGACCGGATTTCCCGTGGCGAAGAGACCGGGCCGCACTGGCTCAAGCTCTTCTATTTCGGCAACGACGACGGTTCCGGTTTGCTGCCGATCGTGAACAATCTGGGCGAAATCGACGCCCGGGAGATCAATTCGGTGCCGATCGCCGAAGGCATCACGCTGCGGGTGGGCAAATTCGGTCCCTACCTGGAAAAGCCGGTGCCGATGGATTCCCCGGAGGGCACCGAGCCGGAGCGGGCGAACGTGCCGGAGGACTTGGCCCCGGACGAGTTGACCGCCGAGAAGGCGATCGAGTTGATCAACACGGCAGCCCCGGAGGAGCGCGTGCTCGGCAACGACCCGGTCACCGGGCGCGCTGTGGTGGCCAAGAACGGCCGTTACGGCGCCTATGTCACCGAGATCATCCCGGAGCCCACGGCTGAGGAGTTGGCCAACGCGCCGGTCGAATACTACAAGAACGGCAAGCCGAAGCCGCCGAAGAAGCCGGTCAAGGCCAAACCGCGCACCGGTTCGCTGTTCGCCTCGATGAGCGTGGAGTCGGTGACCTTGGCCGAAGCGCTGCAGCTCATGTCCCTGCCCCGGGTGCTCGGCGCCGACGCCGAAGGCAACGAAATCACGGTGCAGAACGGCCGCTTCGGCCCGTATCTGAAGAAGGGCAGCGATTCGCGCTCGATCGGTTCCGAAGAAGAGATCTTCACGATCACGTTGGAACAAGCCCTGGAGATCTATTCGCAGCCGAAACAACGCGGCGCCCGTGCCGCGGTGCCGCCGCTCGCCGAATTCGGCGACGACCCGACGTCGGGCAAGAAGATCGTGGTGAAGGAAGGCCGCTTCGGCCCGTACATCACCGATGGCGAAACCAACATCACGGTGCCGCGGTCGACGTCGATCGAAGAGCTCACCCGGGAGCGCGCAGTCGAACTTCTGGCCGAGAAGCGCGCCAAAGGGCCGGTCAAGCGACCGGCCAAGCGTCCGGCGGCCAAGGCAAAAGCCGGCAGCCGCCGCTAGCCGAGGCCCTCGCCACGTAGAGACCCGCGAACGCACACGTGAGCGTTCGGCCCTTTCGTGTCGAACTCCGTTCGCCACGTAGGGACCTCCCCAGCCGCCCCCTAACCTCGCAAGCTCGGCCAGGGAGCCCTGCGACCGTGGGCCCCCGAACGCACACTTGGTGCGGGTGTTTTCCGAAAACACCCGCACCAAATGTGCACTCGCGCGCTTGCCGAGGGTGCTTTTGTGCGCGGCGCCGAGTCCGCCGGTGCGCTACGACACGGTGCGCTACGACATAATGTGATCATGCGACTCGGCGTTCTCGACATCGGTTCCAATACCGTCCATCTGCTTCTCGTCGATGCGCACCCCGGAGGGCAGCCGGTACCCTTCGCCTCGCACAAACGTCCGCTCTCCTTGGTGCAGTATTTGGACCAGGACGGCGCGATCAGTGAGGCCGGTCAGGCGGAGCTGATCAGTTTCGTGCTCGAGGCCTGGGAATTCGCCGCGAAGCACCAGGCCGAAGACCTCCTGGCCTTCTGCACCTCGGCGATCCGGGAGGCTGCCAACGGGGCGGAGGTGTTGCAGCGGGTGCAGACCGAAACCACGGTGCAGCTGCGCGAACTGACCGGCGCAGAGGAAGCCGCCATGACGTTCTTCGCGGTGCGCCGTTGGTACGGTTGGGGCGCCGGAACGATTTTGGACCTGGACATCGGCGGCGGTTCCTTCGAAATGGCCATGGGCGGCGATGAATTGCCGACGAAGGCGGTTTCCGTCCCGCTCGGCGCGCAGCGGTTGACCCGGGACTGGTTGCCCGAGGATCCGCCCAGCGCCAAAAGCGTCAAGGAACTGCGCAAATACATCCGCAGCACGCTCAAGCCGCACGTCAAGGATTTCCTGTCCCTGGGCGTCCCGACTTTGGTGACCGGTACCTCGAAGACTTTTCGCTCGCTCGCCCGGATCACCGGGGCCGCGCCTAGCGGCATGGGACCGTTCGTGCGGCGGGAACTGCACGGCGTCGACCTCGGTTTGTGGACGCAACGGCTGACCGCGATGAGCGCTGCGGACCGCTTGTACTTGCCCGGAGTTTCGCAGGCCCGGGCCAGGCAACTGCTGGCCGGCGCCTTGGTGGCCGAAGCCGCGCTGGAGGCGTTCAAGGCGAGCACGCTGCAGATTTGCCCTTGGGCGCTGCGTGAAGGCCTGATCCTGCGTCGATTGGACCAGTTGGTGTTCGACGGCCCGCTCGACCCGCCACGGCACGTCACAGCGCGTCCTGCCGCAGCATCTGCACAGCCTGCCGTGGCAAAATAGCCCCGATGACCGAGCAGACAGCAGCGAACCCGAAGCGTCCGGCAATCCCGGTTGCGCTCTCCAGTGCCTCGGTTTATCCGCTTTCCGTCCATGACGCGTTCGCCGTCGCACACGACCTCGGTTACGACGGGTTGGAGGTCATGGTGACCAACAACGTCACCAGCCAGGACCCGCAGGCCCTGCAGACGCTGAGCGAGCGCTACCAGATCCCGGTGCTCGCGGTGCACGCACCCACTCTGTTGCTGACCCAGCAGGTCTGGGGGAGCGCTTGGAGCAAAGTCGAACGTTCGGTCGACATGGCCGGCCAGCTCGGGGCCGGCGTGGTGGTGGTGCACCCGCCGTTCCGGTGGCAGAGCGACTACGCGGAGAGTTTCAACCAGGGCGTCCGCGACTTGGCCGATTCCAGTGGGATCCGGATCGCAGTGGAGAACATGTACCCCTGGCGGATGCGCGGCCGGGAAGCGAAGGCGTACCTGCCGCACTGGGACCCGATCGAACAGGATTACGACGACGTCACCTGGGACCTGTCGCATGCCTCGACCGCGGGGGTTGCTTCTCTCGAGGGTGTGCGCGCCTTGGCTGGGCGGTTGCGCCATCTGCACCTCACGGATGGCTCCGGCTCCAACCGGGATGAGCATTTGGTCCCGGGGCACGGGGATCAGCAAGCCGCCGAAGTCCTGCAATATCTGGCCGGTGCCGGATTCGACGGGACCGTCGTCGCGGAAATCTCCACCCGCAAGGCCAAAGGTGCCGGCGAACGGGAAGACTGGCTCAGCGAGACGTTGCGGTTCGCCCGGCAGCATCTCGGCCAAGCGGACTGAGTATCCGCGCTGACCCAAATGAGATAGCTAAAACGCTTTGAGATAGCAAGAGGGCGGGCTTCCTGCTATCTCAAAGCCAGCTGGCTATCCGGAACGAGGGGTTAAACGAGAAAGCACCGGAGAGTCGAAGTTGCCAGTGGTTGGGGGGAAACGCTGGCAGACTCTCCGGTGCTACAACCGATCAGGCAAAACCCGATCGATCCGCAATCACTCGCACCTTTATGAGGTACTTACGAATTTAGGACCCGTTTCTGGGGAAAACCTGCCGTGAACCTGGGAATAAGCTGGTAATAAGGTAACCAGAGAGTGAAGTATCATTTTTGGCTGAAATCCTTGAAAATAAAGCAAAGTAAGCCATCGAATCGTGAAAATGAAGCAACCCCTTTTTCGGTACCCGGCCGGGGTTGGTGACAGGATGGACGGATGATCAACAGAATTGCATTCTTAGGCTGCGGCTCGATGGGCGAAGCCATTTTGGCCGGCCTGCTCGCGGGATCGTTCGAGCCGGCCTCGGCCATCGCAACCGTCCGCCGGGCAGAACGGGCCGCGGAATTGGCGCAGCGCTACGGCATCACCGCCGTGGCGAATTCCGAGGACGCCAATGCCAACCGGGCGGCGGTCGCCGGTGCCGACGTCGTGGTGCTGGGCGTCAAACCGGCCCAGATCGCGGCACTGTGCCGGGAGATCGCCGGATCATTGGCACCGGGAACCGTCGTGGTGAGCGTCGCCGGGGCAGTGACCATCAAGCAGATCGAAGCCGCCTTGGCTCCCGGGCAGCCCGTGGTGCGCACGATGCCGAACACGCCGCTGATGGTCGGCCGCGGCGTCGTCGGGCTGGCTTTGGGCGGCTCGGTCGACGCCGGGCAAGCGGCAGCTGCCCGGGAGGTCTTTGCCGGCTCCGGGGTGGTGTTGGACGTCGCCGAGTCGCAGATGCAGGCGATCGGGGCGATCAGCGGTTCCGGCCCGGCGTACGCGTTCTACCTGGCCGAGGCCATGGCGGCCGCCGCGCGGGAATTCGGCTTGGATCCGGAAACCGCGAAAACCCTGGCCAACGAAACCGTTGCCGGGGCCGGGTTGATGCTGGCCGCGCCCGGGGCCGACGCCACCGCGCTGCGCAAGGCCGTGACCAGCCCCAACGGCACCACGGAGCAGGCTATCGCCACCTTCGACGAGCTCGGGTTGCCCGCCACGGTCTTAGCCGGGGCGCGGGCTGCGGCAGCGCGTTCGGACGTGATCACCGCGGAGCTGGACGGCCTCTGACCGGGCCCGGGCCTGGCCTCGAATCGGAACCGTGCCGGTTCAGGGACGGGCCGCGAACCGTTCCAAAAGGTCGACGTGGCCGGACACGATGAGCGTGTCCCGAGAGGAGACCTTGGTGTCCGGTTGCGCATAGGTGAAGTCTTCACCCGGTGACTTCACCCCGACGATCGTCACGCCGTACTTGGAACGGACTTTGGACTCCTCCAAAGTGAAGCCCTGGGTCTCCTTCGGCGGGTTCATTTTCACGATCGCGAAATCGTCGTCGAACTCGATGAAGTCGAGCATCCGGCCGGAGACCAGATGTGCGGTCCGGATACCGGCGTCGGCCTCGGGGTAGATCACGTGGTTGGCGCCGATCCGGGTCAGGATTTTGCCGTGCGACTGGGTGATCGCCTTGACCCAGAGGTGCTCGATCTCCAGATCGACCAGATTCACCGTGATCAGCACGCTGGACTCGATCGAGGTGCCCACACCGACGACTGCGGAGGCAAAATCCTGGGCGCCCAACTGCCGGAGGGCGTCGATGTTCGTCGCATCGGCCTCGACTACGTGGGTCAAGGTTCCGGCCCACTTCTGCACCAACGAGGGGTCGCGCTCGATCGCGAGCACCTCCCGGCCCTGCCGTACCAGCTGTTCAGCGGTCGCCGAGCCGAACCGGCCCAAGCCGATGACCAATACCGGCGCATTGTGCGATGGACGTTGGGACCGTGATTTCTCAGCCAATGATCGGCCTCTCTTCCGGATAGCGGAACAATTGTCGGCGCTGGCGCAGTGCCAACGCCGCGGCCAGGGTTATCGTGCCCACCCGGCCGGCGAACATCAAAAGCGAGAGCACATACACCCCGGCCGGCGGCAGCTCCGCGCTGAGCCCGGTGCTCAGGCCCACGGTGGCGAATGCCGAGATCACTTCGAAAAGCACCTTGTTCAACGGTGCGTCGGTGATCATCAAAAGCGCGCCGGTGGCGAGCAGGACGAAGGTCGCGCCCATCATGATCACCGAGATCGCCACCCGCATGGTGCCTTGCGGGATGGTGCGCCCGTAGACCTTCACGTCCGAATCGCCACGGGCCTCCGCCACGATGGCCAGGAACATCACCGCCAGGGTGGTGACCTTGATACCGCCGGCGGTGGAAGCCGAACCGCCGCCGGCGAACATCAATGCGTCGGTGAACACTTGGGAGACCGGTGTCAGCGAGTTCATATCGACCAAGTTGAAGCCGCCGGAACGGGTCATGATCGAAGCGAAGACCGAATGCAGCAATTTGTCACCGGGGCTGAGCCCGCCCACGGTTCTGAGGTTGTTCCACTCGAAGACGGCGAAGCCGATCATGCCGACCAGGACCAGGATCACCGAGACCTGCACGGTGAGTTTCGTGTGCAGGTTCCACTTGGAAATCCGGAACCCCTGGGAGAGCAGGACCATCATCACGGGGAAGCCCAAGGAGCCCAGGAACACCCCGACCATGAGCGGGGTCAGGATCCAGGGGTCGAATTCATAAGGCACCAGGCCATCCGACTGCGGCGTGAAGCCGGCATTGTTGAACGCGGAAATCGAATAGAACACACCGTGCCAAACGGCTTGCCAGAAGTCTTCGCCCAAGATCATGAAGCGGGGGATCAAAAACAGGGCCAGAATCACTTCGATCGCCACGGACGTGGTGATCACGATCCGCAACAAGGTGCCGACCTCGCCCAAGCGGCTCGCGTTCATTGCTTCCTGGGCAATCAGCTTGCCGCGTACGCCGAGGCGTTTGGAGACCATGAGGGCCATCAGCGAGGCGAGGGTCAAGATGCCCAAGCCGCCCACGAAGATTGCGATCAGAATGACCAGCTGGCCGAAGAAGGACCAGTGCAATGCGGTGGAAACCGTGGTCAGGCCGGTGACGCAGACCGCGGAAACCGCGGTGAAGAGTGCGTCGTGGAAAGCCGTGACTTTTCCGCTGGCCGAAGCGATCGGCAGGGTGAGCAAGGTGGTGAAGAACATGATCACCAAGGCGAAGACGATCAGCGCCAAGCGAGCCGGGGACGAGTTCGCCACCGAGTCGATGAAGTCTCTGATGACTCCGATGAACGCAAAGCGTCCGCGCTCGGCCGGCGGGTGCCAGCCAGATTGACTCCTGGCCATCTGGGGTGAAACTTTCTGCCTGCGGAAAATGTTGATCTGACAAGTAGTTAACCACCTTTGCCGGGCTTTGCCGCATGCGCCCCGGGAGTTCCTGCCGAACCGGAAGCCAATGCACCCGATTGCGTGGCTGTGCGGGAGATCACGTAGCCTGTCAAAGATGGACTTGAGTTCAGAGCCGACGACGGCGCCGCTGCCAAAGACCTGCGTGGTCTGGGACCCGGCGCTGACCGCATACAATTTCGGTCCGGGCCACCCGATGGATCCGGCCCGGCTCGCTTTGACCGCAGACCTGGCCGAGCAGCTGGAGTTGTTCTCGCGCGGCTCGGTCCACCGGGCGGAGCCTTTCGTGGCCAGCGATGCACAGCTCAGCACAGTGCACGCCCCGAGCTACATTGCAGCGGTGCGATCGGTCAGCGAGACGCCTCGGGAACTGCCGGAATGGGGGCTCGGCACGGTCGACGATCCGGTGTTCCCCGGGATGCACGAAGCGAGCGCCCGGTTGGTCGGCGGCTCGCTGCTCGCGGCCGAGGCAATCATCGACGGCAGCGCGCAGCGCGGAGTCAACTTCGCCGGCGGCATGCACCATGCCAGCCGGGACCGGGCCAGCGGTTTCTGCGTCTACAACGACGCGGCCGCCGCGGTGCAGCGGCTGCTCGACTCCGGGGTGCGCAAAGTCGCATATCTGGACGTGGACGCGCACCATGGCGACGGTACGCAAAGCATTTTCTACGACGACCCACGGGTGCTGACCGTCTCGCTGCACGAAAGCGGGCTCTCGCTTTTCCCCGGCACCGGCTTCGCGAACGAGACCGGGGGGCCGGCAGCCATCGGCTCGGCGGTCAACATCGCGTTGCCGGCCTACACCGGCGACGGCGGTTGGCTGCGTGCCTTCCACGCGGTGGTCCCGCAGGTCACCCGAGCGTTCGGTCCGGAGGTCATCGTTTCGCAGCACGGCTGCGACTCGCACCGGGAAGATCCGTTGACCCATCTCGGTACCAGCGTGGACGCGCAGCGCGAGGCTGCGCTGACCATCGGCATGCTCGCCGACGAGCTGTGCGAAGGGCGTTGGCTGGCGACCGGCGGCGGGGGCTACAGCGTGGCGGATGTGGTGCCCCGGGTCTGGTCGCATCTGATCGCGATCGTCTCCGGAAAGCCTGTGCCGGTGCGCACCGAGGTGCCGGAGCAGTGGCGGCAGCGGGTGCGTGCCGAGTTCGGTGCCGAAGCACCCCGGTTGATGGGTGACGACGTCGAACTCTGGTGGCGTTCCTGGCAAGTCGGCTACAACCCGGCCGACGCCGTCGACCGCTCGATCATGGCCACCCGCAAGGAGATCTTCCCCTTGTACGGGCTGGATCCCTGGTTCGACTGAGATTGGGGCACTCCCATAGTGTCGCGCTCGCGAAGTCCCCTTTCCTTCGCAGGCTCAGGCAGGGAACCCTCTTCGCTCGCTTAGCCGCCACGATGGGGACCTCCCCGGCATCTCCCAGACCTCGCGGGCTCGGCCCGGGGCCCTCGATGCCGTGGGCCCAGTGCCCCACTCTATTGGGGCACTCCCATCGTGTCGGCTCGCTGGGGCGCAGGTGCTCGCTTGGGGCACAGATGCCTTTTGGCGTATATATCGCTAGGGTAGTTCCATGGTGAACGAAGATGTCTTTACCGTGCTTGCCGAGCAGACCCGTCGGGAAATCCTCGCGGCGCTTCGTGATGGCGACAAGGCAGTGGGCGAATTGGTCGACGAACTCGGCGCGAGCCAGCCCACGGTCTCGAAACATTTGCGCGTTCTGCGCGAAGCCGGCCTGGTCACGATGCGGGCCGAAGGGCAGCGCCGCTACTACAAACTCGAAACCGCCCCGCTGAACGGGATCAGCCAGTGGCTGGACGGATTCGGTCTGCCGTCCACTCGCCCGGTGCTCGTCGAGGACCCTGCCACGGAGCCTTCCGCCGCAGTGGCGGTAGCGGAAAATGAGCTGCCGATCCCGGAGGGGGATCCGGAGTCCATGCCGCAGCAGATCGGCCGAAGCGTCGGCCGGGCAGCGACCAAAGCTGCGGATCTTTTGGCCAACTTGCCGAAGTTCGGTCGCCGCAAGGAATCCTGAAACCGGTCTGCCGGGCGACCAGCGCCGGTCGCCCGGCAGGCCGGTTTCAGACGGTTTCCGCCCGTTGGTTCAGGTGATCCGGGTTGAGTTCCGCGACCGTGGAGACCCCCAGCAGCTTCATGGTCCTGGTGATTTCGGATTGCAGGATCGCCAAAGCCCGGCTGACCCCGCGTTCGCCACCGGCCATCAGCCCGTACAGATAAGCCCGGCCGATCAAGACGAAGTCCGCACCGGAAGCGATGGCCGCGACGATGTCCCCGCCGGACATGATTCCGGTGTCCATCATCACGGTGGCCTTTTCGCCGAGGGCTTTTCTGACCTCCGGCAACAGGTGGAAGGGCAGCGGTGCCCGGTCCAGCTGCCGTCCGCCGTGGTTGGACAACACCACGCCGTCGGCTCCGTGGTCCATGGCCCGTTGCGCGTCGGCGACGGTCTGCACGCCCTTGACCAAAAGGTTGCCCTGCCAGTTGGCACGAAGCCATTCCAGGTCCTGGTAATCCAGGCCGGGGTCGAAGGCGCTGCTGAGCAGTTCGGAAACGGTGCCTTCGAAGCTGCTCAATGAGGAGAACTCGAGGGGCGCCCGGGTCAAGAAGTTGAACCACCAAGCCGGCCGGTAGGAGGCGTCGAGCACGGTTTTGAGGCTCAGTTGCGGCGGAATCGTCATTCCATTGCGCACGTCGCGCAAACGCAGACCGCCGACGGCGGTGTCTACGGTGAGCATGATGGTGTCGTTTCCGGTCGCCTCGGCTCGCTGGATCAAAGACAGATTGCGTTCTTTGTCCTGCGTCGCGTAGAGCTGGAACCAACGCCGGGCTTGCGGCGCATGCGCCGCCACCTCTTCGACCGAGGCGGTGCCCAAAGTGGAAAGCGTGAAGGGGATGCCGGCCGCTGCAGCTGCCGCGCTCCCGGCGTATTCGCCCTCGGACTGCATCAGCCTGGCGAAGCCGGTAGGGGCGATGCCGAAAGGCATGCTGGAAGTCCGGCCCAGGATCTCGGTGCGCAGATCGACCTCGGCGACGTCGCGCAGCACCGCGGGGTGGAACTCGATCTGCCGGAAGGCCTCGCGGGACCGGTTCATGGTGATTTCGCCGTCGGCGGCACCATCGGTGTAGTCGAAGGGCGCGCTCGGCGTGCGGCGCTTCGCGATGGCGCGCAAGTCCCAAATGGTGGCGGCCTTCGCCAGCCGGGCTTCCGTGCCGAAGCTGGGCAAGCCGAATTTCATCAACTCGCCCAAAGCCTGGACATCGGGCAGTCGTCGGCGCAGTGCTGGTGGTGTGCTCATTCGTCCTCCGTCGTCGATCGGATGTGGTTGGACCACAGTGTTGCCTGCACTTTACCCGATGTGGTCCAACCACAGATAGCATGGCTTCATGCGGACCCATCAATTGGTGCTCGGGTGGATCGAGGAGCAACTGCGTGCCGGCAGCTTGGCGATCGGGCAGCGACTCCCCGGAGAGCGCGCCCTGGCCGAGCAGTTCGGCCTGTCCCGGACTTCGGTGCGCGAGGCGATTCGGGTCCTCGAAGCCCTGGGGGTGGCCCGTTCCGGAGTCGGCTCCGGGCCGGAGTCCGGAACCACCATCATCGCGGACCCCTCCACGGCGCTCGGCTCCGCGTTGCGATTGCACGTGGCAAGTTCGCATCTCCCGGTCGCGGACATGGTGCAGACCCGGATCATGATCGAGAGTTGGGCCTGCCTGCATGCTGCGCCCGATTCGCCGGCGCTGCCCGAGGCAGCGGAATTGCTGACCGCCATGGAGCGGCTCGGGCCAGAGGAGATCGAACAATTCCTATTGCTCGACGTGCGATTCCACTTTGCCCTGACCGAAGCCGCCGGAAATGCCGTGGTCAGCGCAATCATGCTTTCCTTGCGCGAGGGCATCAAAGGCTATATCTCTGCCGCTACGGACGGCCAGGAACAATGGCCTGCCGTGGCAGCCCGGCTGCACACCGAGCACCGGGGGATCCTCGCCGCGATTCAATCCGGACGATCCCGCGAAGCGTCGGATTTGGTCGCCGGACACATCGAGGGGTTTTACCAGGATCTGCGGACCGGGCGGTTCACCGGGCCGACGAATTGAATATCAACCTATGAATTGGCAAGTTGTTGCTCCGGGCATGGCACTATTTAGAAATACTGTTATACCAAGATAGACAGCAGTACTCCGGCAACGGCTCGGGCCGGAGTGGACAACCGAGGTGGTGGCGATGAAAACGGTTGATCGAGTCGCGGAGCTCGGCAGGCTCATCGAAGTCAATGCTGCCGATACCGAATCTGCCTTGGTGGTCATCGGTGACGCCGGTCTGGGCAAGACCTATTTGCTGGAACGCTTTTCGCAAGAAGCCGAGGGCGTGATCCTCGTCCGGGCGAATCCGGCCGAGCGGGCCTGGGAATTCTCCGGGCTGTCCGCCTTCCTCGCCGCATTGCGCGATCCGCAGGCGCAGGCGCTGTCGAGTGACCTGAGTTGGGCCGGCACCGAGGGGCCGTTCCGGGCCGCGCAGGAGCTTTTGTCCCGGCTCACTGCGATGGAACTGCCGCCGACGACGGTGGCGATCGACGACGTCGACATCATGGACGATTCCAGTCAAGCAGTTCTGGGCTTCTTGGCCCGCCGGCTCGGCGGCACCGGGCTGAAGCTGATCTTGAGCTTGGCCGAGCTGGAGCCCAGTGGGCCGTTTTCGTTGCTCCCGGAGCTCGCTTTGGCGGAGCTCGATCCGACGAAAAGCATTCTCCTGGGTCATCGTCTGGCCAAACCCGGCACCGATCCTGCGGCCATCCAGATCATTGCGGTGATTGCCTCGGGAATCCCGGTGTATTTGCGCGAGGGCCTGGAAGCCTTGACCGAGGCCGAACGCCAAGGCCGGGATCCGATGACCTATCCGGTGCAATTCGGCCCCCGGGCCGCCTTCGCAGCGCAGACCCTGCTCGCCGCGCAGGACGACTGCGGCAAGGAGGTCGTGCGGTTGGTGAGTACCGCTCCCGTGCACCTCGAAGTGGCTTTGCGCGAGATTCTGGCCGAACACCAATCCGCGCTCGACGAGTTGCTGGCCCGCCGGATTCTGGTCCGCGCCGGCGATTTCATCCGGATGCGGCAAGCCGTGCTGCGGTGTGCGTTGTACGTTTCGGTGGCCGCCGTGGAGCGGCAGAGACTGCATGAGCAATTGGAAAAGGCGCACCGCAAGCACAAATCCAGCCTGGAGCAATGGCACTCGAGCTTCCTGCACGATGGTGAGACCTCGCCCCGGATGCTCTTGAGCACCGCTTTGGAGTTGGTCGAACGCGGCGACAGCGGCTTGGCGACGGCGTACGCGGACCGGGCGATCTTGCTGCTGAGTTTCGAAACCGAGGAGATTTCAGATCTGCTCTGCGATCTCAGTACTGCGATGGTGGACATGGGCGAATTGGCCTACGCCTCGCGGTACTTGCGCAAGGCTGCCGAGCTTTCCAGTGATCCGACCATCCGGATCCGGAGCATGCACCAGTTGATCCGGATCCGGTACATGTCCACCCACGACTTGAACAGCCGGGACGTGGCCGGAGTGCTCAAGCAGTACGGCACGGAGTTTCCGGATCTCTGCCTGGAGCTGGCCAGCATGGTGACGATCTTCCACGCCGAAAGGTGGGAGATGAAGTTGGCCGAACGGATGCTCAAGCTGGCCGAGCCGTTGGTCCCGATGGCCGGCGAAGTCGCCAATGGCGTGCACCGGTTCGCCCTGATGACGGTATCCGTGCTGAACGGAGATCCAACCCCGGCCACCGAGCAGCTGAAAGCGGTGACCGCCGTCGGGCTGCGCGAAATACCGATCCCGGTGCTGATGATGCTCGGCCGGTCGCTGACTTTCGCCGAACGCTATGAAGAGAGTCGGATGGTCTTCGATTCGCTGCTCAGCAGAACTCCGCCGCCCAAGCCGATCTGGTTGGAAACCATCAGATTCTTCCGGACCGAGAACGAAATGCGCGTCGGCAATTTCCACCGGGCCGGAGAAGCCGTCGAATCGTTGCATTCGTCGCCGGACGTCAGGCAGTTCCATGTAACCTATCTGCACATCCTGCGGTCTTGGTACTTTTTGGTCCGGGATGACGAGGCGGCGGCGCAGACGCACATCGACGCGGTGCTGACGGTCGCCAGCGGAGGCGGGAATTGGATCAATGCGGCCCGGATTTCGGCGCTGCGCGGCAGGCATGCGCTCGCGCACGGCCGATTCGAGGAAGCGTTCCACCATTTTCTCCGAGTGCACGAATCCGGCGGTGGAAAACTGAACCCGGCGTTCCTGCGCTACGAGGGCGATCTGATTGAAGTCCTGGTGGCGTTGGGCCGGTCCGCAGAGGCCAAGCGGTTCATGATGGACCTGGAGTTGCGCAATCGGCAGACTCCCTCGCTCTGGGCCACGTTGGTCGCGGCCCGATGCCGGGCACTGGTTGCCGACGGCGAGCTTTCGCTGCAACTCTTCCGGCAGGGCATCAAACTCGCGCGGGAGCTGGGCACCGGCTACGAACAGGCCCGCAGCCTGCTGGATTTCTCCGAGCGCTTGCGCGAGTTGGGCTATTTGGCGCAGAGCGAGCAGCAGAAGAACAAAGCGAAGGTCTTGTTCGAGGAACTCGGGGTGCCCTCCTGGTCCGAGCGGCCGCCGATCGACCGGCGCGGCCGTAGCGGCACCGTGCCGCGGTTGCGCTCGGCGCTCGGCAAGGACGGTGCCCGGAGCATTCTGGGCGCACCGCTTCCGGAGCCGACGGCGAATCTGCCGGTAGCCGGTCCGGACGCCCCGGCCAGGGGGGCCGAGCTGATGCGGAAACTTTCGCCCGGCGAGCACCAAGTCGTGGAGCGGGTATTGAGCGGGTTGCGCAACAAGGAGATCGCCGCTTTGCTGGGTGTCTCGTTGCGGACGGTCGAAACCAGGCTGACCAATGTCTACAAAAAGACCGGGGCTTCCTCCCGGGCCCACCTGGTGGCGTTGATCAATGAAGAATCCGGAGCACCTCGGGACGCGCCGGACCGCGGGAACGTGGTGAATCTGCGCTCGCTGGAAGGCCTCACCGGCGGCTGAGCCGGACTCTTCGCCACCGCCGAAGGGGTGGCCCACGGACGGAACCGCTCCGTGGACCACCCCGCTATGCTGCCCATCGCGACGGTCCAACCGGAGTTGGAGCTACTTCCTCGCCCCCAATAACAGCACAGGAAGGAGCATCGTCGCTCCCGAGTTGTTTGCCCGCTGCATATGGCGGTTGCCGCGGTGCAACTCGGTAGGTTTATATTTATAGCTTTCGAGTTTGACCAAACCCTGATTTACCCGGTGGTTAACCACAGAATGGCCTGGCCTTACGGGTTTTGGCGGCTAACGAGCCGCTGAAGGTCACAAATGGGTGAGTGGTTGCGGTTAGCTCCCGCACCGGCCACTTCCCGATGTCGCCGTGGCGTTGACCGGTTGCTGTGTAAAGTTATGGTAAAGCACTTTCACTTTGGTCACTCCAGCATCTAGAGTATCTCTGAGCGGATGAGTGGCTGGTTGAGCGTCTCGCCGTCATGGGTTGCGTTTTCAACTCTTTGACCTAAGGAAGCAAGATATGGCCGAGGCGAACACCTTTTCCAACGTGCGATTTCTGACCGTGGCAGAAGTCGCCGAGGTGATGCGTGTGTCCAAAATGACGGTCTACCGGATGGTGCATTCCGGAGAACTCCCGGCGGTCAGGTTCGGACGCTCCTACCGGGTTCCGGAGAACGCCGTGAACGAACATCTGCGGGCTGCTGGACTGCACGGTTCGGCGGACACTGCTTGAAGGCTGTACCCTAGTAGGGATCCAGTCGGACATTTTATTTAAGACACTCTGGCGCTCGCAGTCGATTGGCTGTTGCCGGAAGAGACGTTTGTGAGGACTTTGTGGGTTCAGTAATCAAGAAGCGCCGGAAGCGGATGGCGAAGAAGAAGCACCGTAAGCTGCTTCGCAAGACTCGTCACCAGCGCCGCAACAAGAAGTAAAACGGCGCCTCAGCGCTCAAAGGCCCGTCATGGAAATGACGGGCCTTTTACGTGCCCGTAACCCGTGCTGGCTCAAAATCCGGGGACCAAACGGCCTGCCTCTCGCCAAAGATGCATCTTCAGCCCAGCGATGCAATTTTGACGACAGAAAACACATCGACAAGCCGAAGATGCATCTTCGTGGGTGGGTCAGTGCCGGCGCATCCGGCTGAAGCCGCGCCAGAGGCCGTAGACCGCCCCTGCGACGGTCGCGGCGCGCAATCCCAGGGTCGCGGCCCGGCGGCCGGCGCGGAAGTCGTAAATCGGCCAATTGTGGTCCCGGGCATGACGTCGCAGTTTGCTGTCCGGGTTGATCGCCACCGGGTGGCCGACCAGGGACAGCAACGGAATATCGTTGTAGGAGTCGCTGTACGCCCAGCTGCCGTCCAGATCCAGGCCATGTTCTTCGGCCAAAGCCTGCACCGCGACGGCTTTTGCCGGCCCGTGCAGGATCTCACCGACCAATCGGCCGGTATAGGCCCCGTCCTCGATTTCACCCACGGTGCCGAGGGCGCCGGTCAGCTGCAAGCGCGAGGCGATCACCTGGGCCACCTCGATCGGCGTCGCAGTGACCAGCCAGACCTTGCGGCCCACGCGCAAATGCTGCTCGGCCAGCGCCCGGGCACCCGGCCAGATCTTCGACTCGATCATTTCGTCGTAGACTTCCTGGCCCACTTGGGCGACGAAGTCCGCTTGGATCCCCGCCGCGAGGGTCAAGGCGGAGTTCTGCACCGAATGGATGTCATCCAGGTTTTCACCGCGCAAGATGAACTTCGCCTGCTTCCAGGCGAAACCGCAGGCCTGGCGGAGCGTGAAGGCTTTTTTCTGATACATCTTCCGGGCCAGATGGAACAGGCTGGCGCCGCGCATCAGGGTATTGTCGACGTCGAAAAATGCAGCCTCGCCCGGGTGGCCCGAGGTGGCCGAGGGCAGCTCGGCGACATGGGTATTCACTTCGGGCATGGTACTGAGTTTAGTCAGTCTTTGCCCAGTGCCTAAGTTCCCGCGCGGACACGGTGCCGAAGTAGGCTGGGAACATGCCCGAAGACGCCCTGCTCCTCTTGGTGAAATCCCAATGCCATCTCTGCGCCGCAGCCCGATCTGTGGTCTCCGAGGTGGCCGCCGAGTTCGGTTTGGCAGTCGCCGAACGCTCGATCGATGACGACGCCGATTTGGCCGGCCGGTACGCCGAAGAGGTGCCGGTGCTCTTCATCGACGGGGTGCAGCGTGATTTCTGGACCATCGATCCGGACCGGTTGCGGCGGCTGCTTTCGGCGCGCGCCGGCTGACCAGGTCGGTCACCGGGGGCAATCGGGTTTTGGGAATGCGCAGACCGAGGATCTACAGTGGAAACATTCCCGTGCAGCACGGCCTCGGGCGCTGACTCGGTGGCCGCGGCACGGAGGCTTCGACGTCCGACGATGGAGAACAGGTGACCGCAGCGCAGATCCCGCCGCAAGGCAGTGCTGCGGGTTCTCCGGGCGCGGAGCAAGATGTCGAAGCCCGGGTCATTCCGCCGGCCGCGGTGGCCCGATTGACGCTTTATCTGCGGGCCTTGAACGTCTTGCTCGCCGAGGGGACCGAGCGGGTGTCCTCCGAAGAGCTGGCCGAAGGATGCGGCGTCAGCTCGACCAATGTGCGCAAAGACCTCTCCTACCTGGGTTCCTACGGCACGCGCGGGGTGGGCTATGAGGTCCAATACCTGAGCAGAAGGATCTCTAAGGCGCTGGGGCTGACCCAGGAATGGCGGGTTGCCATCGTGGGCGCAGGCAACTTGGGCCGGGCCCTGGCCCGCTACGCGGGTTTCGAAAACCGCGGGTTCGACGTGGTGGCGCTGTTGGACGCGGACCAGATGGTGATCGGCCAGGAAGTCGGCTGGTTGCGGGTCAGCGATGTGCTCGACCTGGAAGCCGTGCTGCACCGCACCCGGGCCAATATGGTGGTTTTGGCGCTGCCTGCCGGTGCCGCGCAGACCATGTGCGATCGGGTGATCGAAGCCGGTGTGCACAGCATCCTCAGCTTCGCACCGGTGATGCTGCAGGTCCCGGAGCACGTCAACTTGCGGAAAGTGGACATGGCCACGGAATTGCAGATTCTGGCCTATCACGCGCAACGGCTGCCGGAACCCGGCGCTACTAGCGCTTGAAATACTCCCGGCTGGGCGCCAACCAGCAGTAGACGATGCCCAGGACGCCCAAGCCGACCTGAACGATCGCGAAAGGGCTGCCGACCAGCATCGTCAAAGACAAAACCGCGAGCACGGTTCCCAGCATCCTGGCCCAGCGCTTGCCGGCCCGGATGTTGAATGCCACCAAAAGGTAGAGCGCGAGTCCGATCGCATTGAAGACGAACGACAACGTGATCACGGTGTCGGCCATCGAGGCGTTCAGCTCGGGGAATCGCGCCATGGACTCCAAGACCACGGACCGCATTTGCGGAATCTGGAACAGCCCGATGACCGAAATCGCCAAATGCACGATCGCTGCGGCAATGATCATCACGAACCCGCGTTGCACCAAGGCCGGGACTCCGGCAGGCGTCGCTGCAGCGGACTGCCACGGTGGCGGGCTGTGCGGGTCCGGCACCGGCTCGGCCTGGTTCGGTTGAACTTGTTGGTTCGGCGGAACGTACCCTTCCGGGGCGTACTGGCCATAGCGGGGCACCCCCGGGGCGATTTCCGGGAATTGGCCGGGGGCAGCGGGGCTCGAACCGTCGTGGTCCTGCGGGCCGGGGCCCTGCGGCGGAGTGCTCATCTGAATCCTTGCCAATCGAATCGCGTGCGGGTGCCGTGCCGCGGTGTTCGCTTCGGGTACGAAAAAGCGGGCCGGGGCAGGTTCTTCAACCCTACCCCGGCCCGCCCGGTACGCGCCTGCCGTAGTGCTCAGGCAGCGCCTTGCTTCTGCGAATTGATCCAGGCCGAAGATTCCGGCAACCACATCAAGACCGCTGCGATGACGCCCAAGAAGCCGATTCCGGCTCCGAAGAACACCAGGATGAAAGAGATCACGGCGAGAACGCTCAACGCCATCCGGGGCCATTGCAGACCCTCCTTGAGCTTCATCGCGGAAACCACGATTGCGGCAATCACCACCAAGGCGACGATCGAAAGGACGATTCCTCCGATGCCCTGCGCCGTGTAGTCGTAAACCACCACGCCCAGGATGCTGTCGCTTTTCCGGCCCAGCAAAGTGAAGGAGAAGATCAAGCCGATAATCGTGGTGAGCAGCCACAGGCCGGCTCCGATGATCCAGATCAGGTAGGAGATTTTCAGGAGCATCGGCAATCCGCTGACATTGAAAATCCCGCTGAAGCCGCCCTTGGGCATGACATCGTTGATGGATTTCGGCGCGTCGGCCGGGATCTCGAACTTGAAATCGTTGCTCGCGCCCGGCTGTTGCGGAGGCTGCTGGTACTGCGGCTGCTGATACTGCGGCGCAGCGTATCCTGGCTGCTGCGGCGTGCTCGTCCCGGGTCCTTGCGGAGCGGGATTCCCAGTCGGCGCACCCGCTGCCGGCTGCTGCGGCGGCTGGTACGGCGGCTCGCCTTGATTCGGGTTTTCGGGGGTTGTACTCATGCGAACACTGTATTGCTCCAGATGGTTTTTGCATAGGGTTTTTGACGCGCCTTTAAGCTGGAAAAACCCCGGAAATCCGGGGTTTTTCCAGCGCTACGGCCAAAATCTTGCCTCAATGCTGATGAGAATCGCATTCATTCCCGCCGGCCGCGTCCCGAAAATATGCCTCTAGGGGCACATTCTCGGGTTTTGCTCAGGCTCGGACGAATTCCAGTTCGAGACTGATCGTGACCTTGTCGCCGACCAGAACGCCACCGGCTTCCAAGGCTGCGTTCCAGGTCAGGCCGAAGTCTTTCCGGCTGATCGTGGTTTGTCCGCTGAAGCCGGCGCGGGTGGTGCCGAAGGGGTCGACGACCGAACCGTTGAACTCGGTTTCGAAGGTGGTCGGCAGCGTGATCCCGCGGATCGTGAGGTCGCCGGTGAGCGCATAGGTTTCGCCCTGGCCGGTGAGCGAGGTGGAGACGAAGGTCAATTCCGGGAACTGCTCGGCATCCAGGAAGTCTCCGCTGCGCACGTGCGCATCGCGATTCGGATCGCCGGAGAAGAAGCTCTCCGTCTTGATGGTCGCTGTCACCGAAGAATCGCCCAGGGTCTCGCCCACGGTCGCGGTTGCTTCCACTTCGCCGAACTTTCCGCGGACTTTGGAAATCCCGGCGTGCCGCACGGAAAATCCGACTTCGCTGTGCGAACCGTCCAGCGTCCAGGTGCCGGCATCCAGGCCGCTCGGGGTGCTTTCGATGGTCATAGGTCCTCCTCGTATGGCGGTCGGCCGCAACGGGCCGGTGCTCGATTTTGCCGACGGTGTGTCCGGCTCACTTACAAGAATCATGCAAACGCATCTTTTATTCCAGGCTTTCGGAAAAATTCTCAGGGAAGCCGATTACCCCCGGCAACCCGATTTTGAGAGACTGGGGGCATGCCTTCTGCCACCGTCCATCTGCTCCGTCATGGTGAGGTCTTCAACCCGGAGGGCGTCCTCTACGGACGGCTGCCGAATTTCCATCTCTCCGACCGGGGCGTGGCGATGGCGGTACTGGCTGCGGAATACTTCCAGTCCCTGGCCGGTCAAGGCGCGGTGTTCGCGGTTTTGCGGGCCTCGCCGTTGACCCGGGCGCAAGAGACGGCGCAGCCCACGGCCAGTGCGCTCGGTTTGGCGATCGGCACGGACCAGCGGTTGATCGAAGCCGGGAACGACTTCGAGGGACTCAAAATGTCGCCCGCGGAATTGCTCAAGCCGATTCATTGGCCGAAGCTGGTCAACCCGTTCCGGCCTTCTTGGGGCGAGTCCTACCGGGCACAGGTGGACCGGATGCGATTGGCCGTCGATGACGCGCGGCGGGCCGCCGTCGAACGCGCGGGCGACGGCGCACAGGCGATTTTGGTGAGCCACCAATTGCCGATCTGGGTGAGCCGGCTGAGTGCGGAACGGCGTCGGCTCTTCCACGACCCGCGCCGGCGCGACTGCAGTTTGGCTTCGGTCACCTCCTTGGAGTTCGACGGCGAGCGGTTGTCCGGCGTCGGCTATCACGAGCCGGCCGCAGCGCTGTTGCCGGGGGCAACCGCTACCGCAGGAGCTTGAGCGTGCTCCGGGGATGCGTAACAATTGAATTTCGACGTCTTGTAGAATTGTCTCGGACGGACTGAATCACGAACTCGAATGGGCAGGATCTGGTAGTGGACGCTTGGCGTTTTACGAAACCATCGAATCGACAACCAACCGGAACGCTGCGGCGGCCGGCGAGGCCGAGTCGGCGTTTCCTGTTCGGCGCAATGGCGCTCGGTGTGGCCTTGGTGCTGAGCGGATGCTCGGCCAATGATTCATTGGCTCAGCAGGCGAATGCCGGAGATAACAAGAATTATGTGGCCGGGGACGGCTCGGTCACCGAATTCGCCGCGGATAAGCGTGGCGAACCGGTCAAGTTCGTCGGTACGCTCTACGGCGGCAAAAAGGTCGATTCGAGCTCGTTCGTGGGATCGGTGACCGTGCTCAATTTCTGGTTCGCAGCCTGTGCGCCGTGCCGGGTGGAGGCGCCGGACTTGGAAGCGCTCAACCAAGAACTCGGCCCTAAAGGCGCCAACTTCTACGGGGTCAACGTCCGGGATGCGGAGGGCACCGCGCTGCCGTTCATCCGGACCTTCAATCTGACGTACCCGAGCTTCGAGGACAAGGACGGTGCAGTTCTGCTGAGCGTTTCGGCCACCGTGCCGCCGGCGGCTGTGCCCACCACCTTGGTCCTGGACAAACAGGGCCGGGTTGCCTCCCGAATCCTGGGGCTGGCGGAAAAGAGCACCCTCGACGCCTTGATCAAATCCGCTTTGAACGAAGCAGGCCCCGGCACCGGTACGGGCAGCGGCTCTGCTTCGCCTTCGGCGCAGAAGTGAACAATCCGTTCGCCGAGGCGATTCAGAACGGCTCGCTGCTGCTGGCGATGCCAGTGGCGCTGCTGGCCGGTCTGGTTTCCTTCCTTTCGCCCTGCGTCCTGCCTTTGGTGCCCGGGTACCTGGGGTATGTCACCGGCCTCACCGGAGTAGACCTGGGCCAACAGCGCCGCGGCCGGATGTTCTTGGGGATTTCGCTCTTCGTGCTCGGATTCACCGTGGTCTTCGTCGCTTTGGGCACGGCGCTGGGCGCCATCGGGACCTGGGTCTCCACCAATGCGGGCTGGATCACCCAGCTGATGGGCGTCGTCGTGATCGTGCTCGGCATCGTTTTCATGGGCGGTTTCGGGATGTTCCAGCGCGAGGCGCGGATCCATGCCAAACCGCCGGCCGGGCTCTGGGGGGCGCCGGTGCTGGGCCTGACGTTCGGCTTGGGCTGGGTGCCCTGCATCGGCCCGACGCTGAGCGCAGTCCAATTGCTTTCCTTCTCGGGCGGCACCAGCGCCACCAAAGGAGCGTTGCTGACCTTCATCTACTCTCTGGGGTTGGGGCTCCCGTTCCTGCTGATCGCGCTCGGTTTCCGGCGGGGCATGGGAGCGCTGGAGTTCTTCCGCAAGCACCGCTTGCTGCTGCAGCGGGTCGGCGGTGGCATGCTGATCGCAGTGGGTCTGCTGATGGTCACCGGAGTGTGGAATCTTCTGATCAACCAATTGCAGCTGTGGGTCTTCACGGTTAAGTTGCCGATTTGATGGGTGAGAAATTGAGTTCGAAGAAAAAAACGTCCGGAGCAGCGGACCAGACGGCCAAGGACGACGTCGCCCTGCCGAAGTTGGGATTCCTCGGCATGCTGCGCTGGATCTGGACCCAGCTGACCAGTATGCGGACGGCACTTTTCCTGCTGCTGATGGTGGCCGTGGCCTCGGTGCCCGGCTCGATCTTCCCGCAGCGGATCCAAAGCACCGCTGTGGTCGCCAAGTACATCCAGGACAATCCGGTCTCCGGGCCGATCATGGACTGGTTCCAGCTGTTCGACGTGTTCGAATCATCCTGGTTCTCGGCAATCTACATCTTGCTTTTCATCTCGCTCATCGGCTGCGTGGTGCCGCGGGCCCGGCAGCACTACAAAGCCATGCGCTCGGTGCCGCCGCGTACCCCGGCGCGGCTCTCCCGACTGCCCGAATACGGCACGCTGCAGATTCCGGCGGCCGCCGGCCTGAGTGCGCAGGCGGCGATCGAAGACGCCCGGGCAATCTTGAAGAAACGCGGCTACCGGGTCGACGTACGGGACGGGGACCGGCCCAGCGTCGGGGCCGAACGCGGATTCCTCAAGGAAATCGGCAATCTGGTGTTCCATGTGTCGCTGATCGGCGTGCTGGTCGCGGTGGCGATCGGCGGCCTGTTCGGCTTCTCCTACCAGCGGGTCTTGGTCACCGGGGACACCGTGGTCAACAACCTCGCCTCGATCGACCAATTCACCAAGGGCACGAACTTCGACCCGAATTGGCTGCAGCCGTTCTCGGTGCAATTGGACAAGTTCGATGTGCAATTCGACCGGAATTCGACCTCGCGGAAGGTCCAGCCACTGGATTTCACCGCGTATCTGACGGTCAAAGACTCGCCGGAGGCGCAACCGCAGCAGAAGATCCTCAAGGTCAATGAGCCGCTCGAAGTCGCCAACACCTCGCTCTACCTCTTGGGCAACGGCTATGCGCCGCACTTCACGGTCAGGGACGGGAACGGCAATGTCGCGTTCTCCGACTTCGTCGTGGCCAGGTTGCAGGATCCGGACTTCACTTCCTCGGTGGTGATCAAGGTCCCGGATGCCAAACCGGAGCAACTGAGCTTCTCCGGGCTGTTCCTGCCGACGGCTTTCCAGGGCGCGGACGGCGTGGACATCTCGATCGATCCCGATCCCGGCAACCCGAAGGTGCTGCTCAATTCGTACTACGGCGACCTGGGCCTGGACAATGGCCAACCGCAGAACGTCTTCGTGCTGGATGCATCGAAGCTGAAGCCGCTCAACGACCGGAAACTCCCGGCCGGCGGAATCAGCCTTTCCGGCGGGCAGACCTACCAGCTGCCGGAGGGCAAAGGGTCGATCACCTTCGACGGGCTGACCCGGTATGCGGGCATCGAAGTGCGGTCGAACCCGGCCCAGCAATACGTCCTGCTCTTCTCGGTCACCGCGGTGATCGGGTTGCTCGGATCCTTGTTCCTTTCCCGGCGTCGGATCTGGGTCCGCACGGGTGAGCATCCGGACGGCCGGGTGATGGTGGAGTACGGTCTGCTGGCCCGCGGCGAGGATTACCGTTTGTCCTCCGAGGCGAGCGGTTTGCGCAACCAACTGGTCAAGACCTGGAATATCTCGGAGAATAGCGAACAGGATGAACGTGCTGGGGCCGAAGACGCCACCGCTGCCGAAGATCCGAAAGCAAAGGAAGACTAATGCCAGAGATCAATGAATCACTCGGCCAATACAGCGCGTTGTTCATGCTGTTGGCGGCCGCCACCTATGCGGTTGCGTTCTGCGCATTCACCTGGGATCTCGTGGTTTCGAGCCGGACGACCAAAGCTGTGGAACTCCAGTCGAAAGCCGCCCAGGACGCGATGCTGCGGGAGCCGGTCAGCGTTGGCTCGGCGTCCAAGGCCAATGGCATCACCGAAGATCTCGCGGAACGGCCGGTGACGCCGTCGTCCTCCGGATCGGCGGCGATTGCGCCGGACTCCATGAAGTACGCGGGCGAGCGCCGGGTGGCTGCGAGGGTGGGCGTCGCGCTGACCCTGCTTGCGGTGCTGATCCACGGCGTCGGCGTGGTGACCCGAGGGGTAGCATCCGGCCGGGTGCCGTGGGGCAATATGTACGAATTCTGCACCACTGGCGGATTCCTGGTTGCCGCGGTCTTCCTGATCGTCCTGATCTGGCGTGATCTGCGTTTCCTGGGCACTTTCGTGATCGGGCTGGTGCTGGTGATGCTCTTCGCCGCGGCCAGTGCCTTCTACGTGCCGGTGGGACACCTGGTGCCGGCGCTGCAAAGCTATTGGTTGATCATCCACGTTTCGATCGCGGTGCTCTCCTCGGCACTCTTCACGCTGACCTTCGCGATGAGCGTGCTGCAGCTGATCCAGTCCCGCCGGGAAGGGCGCCTGGCTGCCGGCAAGCCCGACAAACTGCCGTTCATGCGTTTGTCCCCATCGGCTTTGAGCCTGGAAAACCTCTCCTACCGGTTGAACGCGATCGCCTTCGTCGGTTGGACGCTGACCTTGATTTTCGGTGCCATGTGGGCTGAAAAAGCCTGGGGGCGTTACTGGGGCTGGGATACCAAAGAAGTCTGGACCTTCGTGATCTGGGTGGTCTACGCGGGCTATCTGCATGCCCGGGCGACCCGTGGCTGGACCGGTACCCGTGCCGCCTGGCTTTCGATTGTGGGCTGGCTCTGCGTGGTCTTCAACTTCACGATCGTGAACATCTACTTCTCCGGTTTGCACTCCTACGGCGGAGTGGCCCCGGGCTAAACCGGTCGCATGACGAACCACCCAAAACGCCCTCGGGGCGGAAGCTCCGGCTTCCGCCCCGAGGGCGTTTTGCGGGTGGCGGACCAGCTCAGCTGTCTTGGTCCCGGAGTTTGCGTTCGCGTTCCTCGAGGTCCCGACGCAGCTTTTCCAAACGTTCTTCCTCAGCCCGCTGCCGGCGGGCGACGTCGAGGTTGCGCAGGAACTCCGGATCGTCGTCGGGCGCGAGCACCGCGGGCCGGGCCGCCGGGCCTGTCGCGTTGTACCGGGGTCGGCCCAGGGTGAACCAGAGCACCAAGCCGACGATCGGCAAAAGGATGATGATTAGCACCCAAGCGGGCTTGGGCAGGGTGCGGACATCGGCGCGTTCACTGCGGAGGCAATCGATCAAAGCGAACAGTTCTAGGCCGACGATGATCAGGAGCGGCACGTAACGAAGCATGCTCTAGTCTATCGTCGCTGGCTGTGCAGCCGCCAAAGCTGCGGTTCCGGACCTGCAAAGCGGATGCCCAGCGAAGCCGGGTAAACTGGGTCCGTGGCTTTCTGGAAATACTTCCTCATCCGAGTAGCGGTCTTCGTGCCGCTCTTCATCGTCTTCCTGATTTTGCAGTTGGGTGCCATTTTCTCGGCGATCGCCGCAGCGTTGATCGCGTTCTGCATTTCCTACCTCTTCTTCCGCCCGCAGCGCGACGCCGCAGCAGCGGCAATGCGCAGCGCGGTCTCCCCGGAAGCGCGCCGGGAACGGGCCAAGCGCAAAGTCACCGACGGCGACATCGAAGACTCCTTGGTCGCGGAGAACCCCGAGGTCACGATCAACTCGGCCCAGAAGCCGGCCAAGCCGGCGGACCGGGCGGGGCAGATCCCGAAAGACTTCCTGGCCAACTGAGCCGTCACTGCCGATTCGGCAGAGCCTCAGAAGCTTTTGGCCAAGACCAACGCCACAGCGTAGAGCACGCTGAATCCGAGGTTGATCAGACCGGTCTGCTGCAGCACCGGGATCAGGGCTTTGCGGGTTTTCCCGGAAAGCATGATCCAGCTTGGCAGCAGGATCGCCGGGACCAGCAGCAGCACGATCAGCAGCCAAGGGTGTGCTGCGACCAGGACCAACGGCAACAGGATCGCGACCGCGAGCATCACCACATAAGCGCGCCGGGCATTCCGGTCGCCCAAACGGACGGCAAGCGTGCGTTTGCCGACCTGGGAGTCGGTGGGGATGTCCCGGACGTTGTTGGCCATCAGGAGCGCCGTCGCAATCAACCCGGTGCTGACCGCGCCGATCACGGCTTCCCAGCTGATCCTGCCGCTCTGCGTGTAGGTGGTGCCCAGGGTGGCGACCAGGCCGAAGAAGACGAAGACGAAGAGGTCGCCCAGACCCAGGTAGCCGTAGGGATTTTTCCCACCGGTATAACCCCAGGCCGCGAGGATGCATCCAGCTCCGACCAGGAGCAACCACCAGGATTGCGAAATCACCACCAGGAGCAGGCCGGCCAGCATCGCGACGCCGAAGGTGGCGAAAGCCGCGAACTTCACCTGCCTCGGCGACGCCGTGCCGGAACCCACCAGACGCAAGGGCCCCACCCGTACGTCGTCGGTGCCGCGCACACCGTCCGAATAGTCATTGGCGTAATTGACCCCGATTTGCAGGAACAGCGCTACCACCGCGGCGAGCAACGCGTTCAACAGGCTGAAGCTGCCCATCAGGTAAGCGGCGGCCGAGCCGATGATCACCGGTGCTATCGCCATCGGCAGGGTGCGCAACCGGGCGCCTTGGATCCACTGGCTCACGGTTGGTCGACGGGCAGGGCTGGCCACAGGGGTCCTTTCCACGGAATTTTCGTTCAACGTTGACCATTCTCCCCGAGATCGTCCGAATCCGCCGCGCGCAACCGTTCGATGAGCGCCCGCCGGTCGATTTTGCCCTGCGGCAGGTACGGGAATTCCGGCAGGACCAAGAACCGCTTGGGCACCTCGTGCGGGGCCAGCAACTCTTTCGCGGCCGCACGCAGCCTGGGTTCGCCGAGTTCGCTGCCAGGATCGAGCAATACCGCGGCAAGCACCCGTTGCCCCCACTCCGGATCCGCCACCCCGGTGACGAAGGCGTCGCGGACCCCGGAGAGCTGTTGCAGCTGCCCGGCCAGCGTTGCGGCGGAGACCTTGAGCCCGCCGGTGATGAGCACATCATCGGCGCGGCCGATCACCCGGAGCCGGCCGGCCTCGTCGAACTCGCCCAAATCCTCGGTCCGGTACCAGCGTTTTCCGTTGAGTTCGCGGAACGTCGCTGCGCTGCGCTGCGGATCGCCGAGATAGCCGGCGGCCAGGACCTCGCCGCCGAGCAGGATCCGGCCGTCGTCGACCGCGACATCCACGCCGTCCAGCGGTTCGCCGTCGTAAACGCAGCCCCCGCAGGTTTCCGCGCTGCCGTAGGTGGTGACCACATTGAGTCCGAGGTCCAGCGCCCGGTGCAACAGCTGCTCGCCCGCCGGGGCGCCGCCGAGCAGGATCGCATTGAACCTCCGGAGTGCGGAGAGCGACTCCGGGGCGTCGATGAGGCGCTGCAACTGGGTGGGGACCAAGGAGGTGAGGCGGAAGGGATCGGTCATCTCCTGCGCTGCGGCGGTGAAGGCTTCCGGGCTGAAGGGGCCCCGCATCACTTCGGGCCGGGTCCCGGCGAAAAGCGAGCGGACCAGGACTTGGACTCCGGCCACGTAGAACGTGGGCAAGGCCAAGAGCCATTGCCCTTCACCGCGCAGCGCGACCGCAGTGCCCATGCTGGAGGCAGCCAGGGCGTCGACGCCGAGCATGGTCCGTTTGGGCCGACCGGTGGACCCTGAGGTGCCGACCACCACGGCGGTGCCTTCCGGAGCCCCGGCGGATTCGGCGTCGATCAGTTCCACGCGGTCCGGGCTGAGGCTGACCGCGCGGCCTTCACCGGCCAGCGCGGCGGCGAGCGCCTTGAGCAATTCGTCGGGGTTCACGGGTGGGCCTCAGAAGTAGTACGGGAAGTTCTGCCAGTCCGGATCGCGCTTCTGCAAGAACGCATCCCGGCCTTCCACCGCTTCGTCGGTCATATAGGCCAGCCGGGTCGCCTCACCGGCGAAGACTTGCTGCCCGGCTAGGCCGTCATCGGCCAGGTTGAACGCGAATTTGAGCATCCGGATGGCTTGCGGCGACTGCCTGGCAATGTCCGCAGCGTAGTCCAGGGCGACATTTTCCAGCTCGGCATGCGGCACTGCTTCGTTGACCGCACCCATTGCAACCATCTCGTCCGCCGAGTACTCGCGGGCCAGGAAGAAGATCTCGCGGGCGCGCTTTTGGCCGATCTGCCGGGCCAGCAGCGCGGAACCGTAACCGGCGTCGAAACTCCCCACCGTGGCGTCGGTCTGTTTGAACTTGCCGTGCTCTTTGGACGCGATGCTGAGATCCGCGACCACGTGCAGCGAGTGGCCGCCGCCGGCCGCCCAACCGTTGACCACGGCGATCACCACTTTGGGCATGGTGCGGATCAGGCGTTGCACTTCCAGGATGTGCAGCCGGCCGGCGCGCGCCGGGTCGATGGTTTCCTGGGTCTCGCCTTCGGCATAGCGGTAGCCGTCCCGGCCCCGGATCCGCTGGTCGCCGCCGGAGCAGAAGGAATGTCCGCCGTCTTTCGGGCTGGGACCGTTGCCGGTGAGCAGCACAGTGGCCACGTCGGGCGTCATCCGGGCGTGGTCCAAAGCCCGGTAGAGCTCGTCCACGGTTCCCGGCCGGAAAGCGTTGCGTACTTCGGGCCGGTCGAAGGCGATCCGCACGGTGGGCAGGTCGACGCCGTTTTCGTGTTGCCGGTGGTAGGTCAGGTCTTGGAAGTCGTCGAAGCCGCTGACTGCGCGCCAACGGCTGGGATCGAAGATGTCCGAGACTGATTCGGTGCTTGATTCGCTCACCCCGCCAGTTTACTGATCGGAAAGCCCGCGCCGACGTTTCGCGCCACTTGGGTGCAGTTGAGCAGGGTCAGACCCCGATCAACCCTGTTCAACTGCACCCAAGTGGCGCTCAGACCGGATGGACGGATTCGCCACGCTTATGGCTTAAGCCCGGCCTGGGCGAGCCCGGACTATCCGATGCAGAACTCGTTGCCTTCCGGATCGGCCATCGTGTACCAGCTGTGCGGCCCCTGGCTGGCTGCCCAGAGGAAGCTCGCGCCCCGGGCTTCCAGCTGGGCGCGGACTGCGTCTTTGTCGTCTCCGGCCAACCTGATATCCAGATGAACCCGGTTTTTGACCTGCTTGGCTTCGGGTGCGGTCTGGAACAGCATCCGTTCGGCCGGGTTCGGCCCCGCATCGCCGGGTTTGCGGATGGCCGCGCCGTCCTTCCACACCAGAACGCCCCGATGCAAAGCGGTTTGATCCTCAGTGGCGAAGCCCTGAGCGATCATCGAGCGGATGAACTCCTCGTTCGACGGCTCGACCTGCCAACCGAGAGTTTCCGCCCACCAATCTGCTTGGTCGTGCGGGTGTTGCGCGTCGACTGCGATTTGGACTGAATAAGTCATGGCCAAACGCTACGCCGCAGAACTCCGGGGCGACAGGATATCGCGGACAGCTTCAGTCCTCGACGGCAGTGAGTTCTTTCCGGTAGCTGTTCGGCGGCCGGCCCAGCACCCGGGCGAAATCACGGGAAAAGTGCGCTTGGTCCGCGTACCCCGCCTCGGCAGCCAACTCTGCCAAGGTGCACTGCGGCCGGGCGGCCAAGTGTTCCGCGGCCGATTGCAGCCGGGCGCGGGAGAGGATCCATTTGCTGCCCAGGCCCACCTGCTCGGTGAGCAGCCGATTGGCACTGCGCGTGCTGATCGCGAAGAGCCGTTCCAGATCGGCTCCGACGCGCAGTGCCGGGTTTCCTTGCATCGCCTGCACCATGCGATTTGCGAGCCGGGTGCGGTCGGTGGGCCGGGCCCGAGGCGAGAGCCAATCCTGGGCTGCCTGGCAGCGTTCGGCGAATTCGTCGCTGTGCCAAATCCGCGCTGCCAGATCTGCGATTCCCGGGATTCCGGCTCCGTCCGCCGTGCGATCCGTGAACTCGCCCGGGGCCAGGCCCAAGGCTGCATGGAATCCCGCGGGCCGGAACTTGATCCCGAAGACTTCCCCTTCGCCGGACAGTTCGCGTTGCCAGACCCGCCGATAAAGCCCGGTGATCCGGATGCTGCACACACCGTCCAGCCTTTCGAAGGTCAGATGCTGGCAGGGGAAAGGCAGCGTCTCGGTCGTTTGCGGCCGACCCGGTGGAAAGTCCCAGCTGGTCTGCCAGAAATGTTCGACGACGTCGTCCAGCTCGCTCCGGTCCGGGAGCTGCCGCTGCGGCAAGGCGTTTCGAACCCGTGGGCCGATGATCCCCTGGGTGCTGGTCAATCGCTCGATAGCGCCGGGCATGGACCAATCGTAAAGGACGCTGCTACCGTTGAAACATGGACAACTGAGCGCAATCCACCCGAAACGTCTACCCACGTTCGATTGCGAGGTCCACTATGGCGTTTTCCCGCCACGTTAGATTCGACATGCCAACCCTCCCGGCCGCTGCTTCGGCAGCGGTGCCACTGCTGCTGCGCGGCGTCTCGCACGGCTACGGCGACCGGCTGCTCCTCGACTCGGTGGATTTGAGCATTCCGCCCGGCGAACACGTCGTCGTCATCGGGGAGAACGGCGCCGGCAAATCAACGCTGCTGCGCTTGCTCGCCGGGCAGGAGTTGCCGGATGCCGGGCAGGTGCAGCCCGCTACTGCGGCGGGATATCTGGCGCAGCAACACCGCTGGCCGGAAGGCAGCACGGTGCAGACGGCGCTTGACGCGGCCTTGTCCGAGGTGCGGGCGATGGAAGCCGAGCTGCACGTCCTCGAGGCGCAGCTCGCGGCGGCCGATCCGGAGACGGTCGACCGTTACGACGAGTTGGCCACCCGCTTCGCGCTGCGCGCCGGTTACCGTGCTGAGGCTTTGCTGGATGCGGCGATGGACCGCTTGGGCCTGGGCCGGATCGTCCGGGGCCGCAAGGTGTCCAGCCTCTCCGGCGGTGAGGCGGAACGGTTGGCCTTGGCCTGCCTGTTGGCGGATCCGGCTCCGGTTTTGCTGCTGGACGAACCGACCAATCACTTGGACGCCGCCGGCTTGGATTGGTTGGAAGGCCGTTTGGCCGGACACCGCGGCACGGTGGTCGTGGTTTCGCACGACCGGGTTTTGCTCCGGCGGATTGCGCAAACCGTGCTCGAGGTCGACGCCGACCGTGCCGAGCTCCGCCGGTACGGCAATGGCTATACCGGTTATCTGTCCGAAAAACGCGCTGAACGGGCCCGCTGGGAACAGGCATACCAGCAATGGTTGAGCTCGATCGCCCGGGAACGGCAGAAAGCCGCGGGGGTCGAGGGCCGGGTTGCCTACGGCCGGATCAAGGACAAGAACAAAATGGCTTTCGACCGGCACACCGGTTTGGTCGAGGCTGCGGTCAGCTCGCAGATCCGCAATGCCCGGGAACGATTGCGCCGGTTGGAAGCCAACCCGATCGACCGCCCGCCGGAGCCTCTGCGGCTCGCCGCGCAGCTGGGTGCACCGAGCACTGCCGGCGCCGTGCTCGAGGCGCGGGGGCTGCGGGTTCCCGGCCGGCTGGACCGGCTGGACTTGTCGGTGGCGGCCGATGCGAAGCTGCTGGTCACCGGGCCGAACGGTGCGGGAAAGAGCACTTTGTTGCATGCGCTGGCCGGCGCCGGCCAGGTGGCGGTGCAGGGCGAGGTGCGGCGTCGTGGCAACATCGGGTACCTGCCCCAGGAACTTCCGCTGCCGGGGCGGCCGAACCAGCGCCTGTTGCCGGCCTACGCGGCCGGCCGGGTCGGCGACATCGATGAGCACGCCGAAATGCTTTTGCGCCTGGGGTTGTTCCGCAGCGCGGATTTCGCCCTGCCGGTGGGAACCTTGTCCGTGGGCCAATACCGGCGGTTGGCCTTGGCGCGCCTGCTGTCGGCTGGGCACGACGTGCTTTTGCTCGATGAACCGACCAACCACTTCGCCCCGCAACTCGTCGATGAGCTCCAAGAGCTCTTCGGCCAGTTCGAGGGCGCTCTGCTCGCGGTCAGCCACGACCGCGACTTCCGGCGATGGTTTGGGAGCTTGCCCGGTTCCCGGGAGTTGGCGATGTCGCAGGGCCGAGTTGCCGAGTCCCGGGCAGCTCAGTCAGAGCATCGAATAGAAGACCAGCAGGGCGAGCAGGTTCTTGGCCAGATGCAATGAGTAAACCAGGAGCAGGTTCCGGCCGCAGAGCACATAGACCAGCACCAGCACCAAACCCAGACCCAGGTAGGGCGCCAGCGCGGGGAAAGTGATGGCTTCCTTGCCGGCCAGGTGCAGCAAAGCGAAGGCGAAGAGCGAAATCGCTGCGCAGATCCAGACGTTCAGGTATCGGCTGAGTTTGCCGATCAGCAGATGCCGGAAGACGAATTCCTCGACGAAGGGGCCGGTGACCACCAGCAACGGGACGACGGCGGCCGGAGGCAGTACCCGCATCATCGATTCCAGCCCGCTTTGGTTCACCGACCCGGCGGGGCCGCCGGCGGCGAGTACCAGCACCGCAGTGCTGATGAGCATCGCCACCAAGGCCAAGGGGACGATGCCGAAAGCCAGGAGCGGCCGACGCCGGTAGAGCAGGCTGTCCCGCTGCAGGGTCGGCCAGGCCGCGATCAGTGCGAGGATGAAGAGGCAGCTGGAAAGCGCCAGATTCACCGCGAGATTGACCGCTTCCGGGCGGTGCAGGATGCTCAGCAACCACTCCGAGAGGGCGCCGTCGACGGTGATCGCCGCAGAACTGAAAAGCAGCAGGCTGCCCAGGAAAAGCCCTGCGACCACCAAGTCGAGGACCCGGAATCGTTGCAGGGGACGGTTCGCGGCAGGCATGTTTCCAACATACGCGGTGCCGCAGCGGTGATTGACCGCACTCGCGGCGCTGTGGAATGCTGGAGGCAATTAGTGAACGATTGGTCAGTAATTGACTGACGGTCTTCAGCGTTGAGGAGTGGCAATGGCGCAAGCGTTTCTGGTCGATGGGGTGCGGACTCCGGTAGGCCGCTATGGCGGGGCGCTTTCCTCGGTGCGCCCCGACGATCTGGCCGCCACCGTGCTTGCGGGGTTGCTGGAACGCACTGGCATTGATCCGGCAGCGGTCGACGAAGTGATCCTGGGCAATGCGAACCAATCCGGGGAGGACAACCGGAACGTGGCCCGGATGGCTTTGCTGCTGGCCGGATTCCCGAATACCGTGCCCGGGATCACCGTGAACCGATTGTGCGCCTCCGGAATGTCTGCGATCACGCTCGCTGCCCAGATGGTCGCGGCAGGTGCCGCCGACGTCGTTGTCGCCGGCGGAGTCGAGTCGATGAGCCGGGCGCCCTGGGTCATGGCGAAACCGGAGAAGGCCTTTGCCCGGCCCGGACAGATCTTCGACACGTCGATCGGCTGGCGTTTCAGCAACCCGAGGTTCAGCGAACGGGATACCTTCTCGATGCCGGAAACCGCCGAAGAAGTCGCCGCATTGGACGGCATCACGCGCGAGGCCGCCGATGCCTTCGCCCTGCGTTCGCACCAGCGGGCCGTCGCTGCCGTCGATGCCGGGCGATTCGAGGCGGAAATCGTCCCGGTGGAGGCAGCGGCGGGCAAATCCACGGTGCTGGTCACTGCAGACGAAGGACCGCGCCGGGATACTTCATTGGCCTCGCTGGCGGCACTGCGTCCAGTCGTCCGGCCGGGCGGCGTGGTCACTGCCGGGAATGCCTCCCCGCTGAACGACGGGGCCTCGGCCGTGCTGGTGGTTTCCGAGACAGCGCTGCAGCGCTTCGGGTTGAAGCCCAGAGCCCGGGTGGTCGATGGCGTCGCAGCGGCCCTGGAGCCGGCGATCATGGGGCTCGGCCCAGTGCCGGCCACCGAGAAGATCTTGGCGCGGACCGGCGTCGGGCTGTCCCAGATCGGTGCGGTGGAGCTCAACGAAGCGTTCGCCACGCAGTCACTGGCCAGCATCCAGCGCTTGGGCCTGGACCCGGAGATCGTCAATGCCGACGGCGGCGCCATTGCCTTGGGGCATCCGCTCGGTTCCTCCGGCGCCCGGATCGCGATCACTTTGCTGGGCCGGATGGAACGGGAAAACGCCGCACTGGGTTTGGCGACGATGTGCGTCGGCGTCGGCCAGGGTACGGCTTTGCTGTTGGAGCGGACATGAACCGGCTGCCGGAAGCTGATTGGCAGACCCTGATCATCGAGGAATCAGCGGATCGGCTGCTGGTCCGGCTCAACCGGCCCGAGGTGCGCAATGCGATCGACCAGCAGATGGTGGACGAACTGCACCGGGTGTGCGCGTCGCTCGAAGCGAGTCCGAAGATTCTGATCCTGACCGGAACGCAGCAAGAGCGGGGCGGCTTTTTCGCCTCCGGGGCGGACATCGCCCAGCTGCGTGAACGCCGTCGTGCTGATGCCCTGGCCGGGATCAACATCAAGCTGTTCATCCGGATCGCGCAGCTTCCGATGCCGGTGATCGCGGCGTTGGACGGTTATGTGCTCGGTGGTGGCGCAGAACTGGCATTCGCCGCGGATTTCCGGCTGGGCACACCGTCGATCAAGATCGGCAATCCGGAGACTTCGCTCGGGATCCTGGCTGCGGCCGGTGCCTCTTGGCGATTGCGCGAGCTCGTGGGGGAGCCTTTGGCGAAAGAAGTACTGCTCGCCGGCCGGGTATTGGACGCCCAGGAGTCGCTGGCTGCAGGTCTGGTCTCCGCGCTGCATCCCCCGGAAGAGCTGATCGCGGCGGCGAACGCGCTCGCCGATCGGATTGCCGCCCAAGACCCGCTTGCCGTGCAGTACACCAAATCGGTGTTCCATGCCCCGGTGGGGGCACATCCGGAAGCCGACATGGAAGCCCAAGCGGTGCTGTTCGAGGCACCGGCGAAGTTCGAACGGATGACGGCATTCCTGGAAAGGAAGAAAAAATGAGCAGCCTGCCCAGCGCAAGCGGTTTGCCCGGCAACGTCGGTGTGATCGGCGGCGGTCGGATGGGCGCCGGCATCGCCCACGCTTTTCTGGTCAACGGCTGCGCGGTAACCGTGGCCGAGGCCTCGGCGGAGTTCATCGCCGCAGCCCGCGGCCGGGTCGAGGAGGCAGTGCTGAAATCTGCGGACCGGGGGATGCTGGAGGGCCCACCGGAGCGTGTTCTGCGCAACCTCTCGGTGGTCACCTCGATCGAGGAGCTCAGCGGCTCAGACCTCGTGGTCGAAGCGGTTCCGGAAATTTTCGAACTCAAAGTCGCAGCGCTGCAACGGGCCGAAGCGGCATTGTCCGCCGGCGCCGTGTTGGCGACGAACACGTCCTCGCTGTCGGTCAACGGGCTGGCTGCGGTGCTCGGCCGGCCGGAACAGTTCTTGGGGATGCACTTTTTCAATCCGGTGCCGGCCTCGACCATGGTGGAGCTGGTGCGCGGTGAACGCAGCCCGGACGCCTTGGTCGCGACCGCGAAGAACTGGATCGAAGCGTTGGGCAAACAGGCCATCGTGGTCCGGGATGCTCCGGGGTTCGCTTCGTCCCGGTTGGGCGTGGCCATAGCTTTGGAAGCCATGCGGATGCTCGAGGAAGGCGTCGCCTCCGCGGCGGACATCGACACCGCGATGGAATTGGGCTACAAGCATCCGATGGGGCCGTTGCGGACCACAGATGTCGTGGGCCTGGACGTGCGTTTGGGCATTGCCGAATATCTCGCCGGCACCGTGGGGCCGCGCTTCGAGCCGCCACAGATCTTGCGGGACAAGGTGGCCCGCGGCGAGCTGGGCCGCAAATCGGGGCAGGGCTTTTTCAGCTGGTAGCAGCCCTGGCCGGGATCCTCGGCGGACTCGCGGGCAATGGGCACTGGGCACTGGGTGTGTCCGGCGCTGGCCCGCAACCTCTGACTAACGCAGGACGAAAGTCAGCATAGAACGTTGATTGATGGGCGACCGGAAAAATTTGCTCGGAATGTGGATGAATTTCCGACATCCGCGGCGGTTGCGGTGCTGAATTTCCTGCATTAGTCGACTCGGCACGACGTGCCGAGTCGACTAATGCAGAGGTTGAAACATCTCTCGAAAAAGGTCGCGTCAGCTAAGCGCTTTTGCCTTCAATGCGGCATACTCGTCGGCATTGATACCACCCTCGTCGAGCAAGATCTTGGCCGCAGCGATTTGCTCCGCGGGGCTCAAGGAGCGGGTTACTTCGCGGAGATAGGCTTCCGCTGCACGCCGCTCGGAGATCGCATCCTTGGTTGCCCGCTCGGCCATGTCGTCACCATGGATGATGAGGTAGACCAGAGCTGCGAGGACCGGGAAAACTAGCAAGAAGAAGACCCACAATGCCTTTGCGAAGCCGCTCTGGTCACGGTTGCGGAACAGGTCCCCGACGATCTGGAACAGCAAGATGAGGTAGCTCACCAGTATAAAGAAAAAGACAATCGCCCAGATTGTTTCCCAAAAAATCATATTTCCCCCATGATATATATCAGTCACATGAATATTGTAGTCAAACGATTCGTCTAAAAGACGATACTCATCGTAGCAGAAGATCAAGTTCGACTAGCTGGAAAAATGTGGTTTTCCGCTTTGCGGGACGAGATTTTTCCGGCGTTGTCGGTAGAAATGAGTCTAATCTTCCTCGTCCAGATGCTATCGAGTCCAAGCGGTTCAAGGTCGTCGACGAGCGTAATGTTTTATAAGCGAACTAAATTGTTTATCTCTGATTAAATTTTCAATCAGACGGAAATTTTAATTGAGCCTTTCGGTAGATTAAGCAAGTTGACGGCCCCGGGTCCTAGGATAGGGATCATGACGTCGATCCTGCCCGTGACTTTGACCGGAGAATACGTCCGTCTCGAGCCGCTCAGCCAGGACCATCACGATGGTCTGGTCGACGCGGTCAATGACGGCGAACTGTGGAAGCTCTGGTACACCGCGATCCCTGCACCGGAAGCAATGGCGGCGGAGATCGACCGCCGGCTGGAGCTGCAAACGCAAGGGTCGATGCTGCCGTTCGCAACCCGTCGGCTCGGCGACGGCAAGCTCATCGGGATGACGACTTTCATGAACATCGACGCTTCGCTGCCCAGGGTGGAAATCGGATCCACCTGGAACGCTGCCGGGGCCCAAGGTTCCGGAACCAATCCGGATTCCAAACTCTTGCTGCTTTCGCACGCTTTCGAGACGTTGGGTTGCACTTCGGTGGAGTTCCGGACCTCTTGGCACAACCACCAGTCGCGTGCGGCGATCGCCCGGCTCGGTGCCAAGCAGGACGGCGTGCTGCGCAGCAATTCGCGGCTGCCCAACGGCACGCTGCGCGATGTGGTGGTCTTTTCGATTCTGCCCAACGAATGGCCGGGTGTGAAGGCCGGCTTGGAATTCCGACTGGCCAAACGGCGCTGAACCGATCAGCGCGGTTCCAGCAAGAGGTTGCTGATCCGGAGCGTGCAGAGCCTTTCGCCGGCCTCGTTGGTGATCAGCACTTGGTGGCTGGTCATGGTGCGGCCCAATTGCAGCGGTGTCGCGGTGATCGTGATGACGCCGTCACGGGCGGATTTGTGATGGGTTGCGGAGACGTCGACGCCGACGGCGGTTTTGCCCAAGGTCGAGGCGTGGATCACGGCCGCCCAGGAGCCCACGGCTTCGCCGATGGCCAGCGAGGCGCCGCCGTGCAGCAGGCCGAACGACTGGCGGTTTCCGGCCACCGGCATCGTGGCCACCACGCGGTCGATCGACTCTTCGACGATCTGCACGCCCATTTTCCGGTCGAGTTCGCCCAGTTCTATTTTCCACATGCGACCAGCCTATTAGGCTCGGAGCATGGCATTCGATGACGGCAGTGCGGGCGATGCCGACTATACGGCGATCGGAGCGGATTATGCCGCCTACCGGCAGCCGGAGCCGGTGATCGCGGCAAAGATCCTCGAGGCGCTGGGTGGGGCGCGTACGGTGCTCAACGTCGGTGCCGGTGCGGGTTCTTACGAGCCGCCGGACCGGGCGGTCACCGCCATCGAACCCAGTGCCACAATGCGGTCGCAGCGACCGGCCTGGCTGAGCCGGGCGATTCCCGGATCGGCGGAAAGCCTGCCGTTTCCGGACGGCCACTTCGACGCCGCGATGGCCACCTTCACGGTGCACCAATGGCAAGACCTCGACGCCGGTCTGCGGCAGCTGCGGCGGGTCACCCGCGGGCCGGTGGCGGTGCTCACCTGTGATCCGCAGTTGTTGGACCGGTTTTGGCTCGCCGAATATGCGGCCGAGGTGATCGCCACCGAGGCCCGGCGGTATCCGGCTCCGCAGCGGATAGCGCGGGTGCTGGGGGAGGCCAGAAGCGAAATCGTCGAAATTCCGCTCGACTGCCGGGACGGATTCGGCGAGGCGTACTACGGCAGGCCGGAAATGTTCCTGGACCCGCTGGCCCGCCGGGCGAACTCGGCGTGGAGCTTCGTCACCGCGGAACAAGAAGCGGCAGCCGTGCGGTCTTTGGCCGATGACTTGGCGTCCGGGGCCTGGGATGCGCGGTATGGAGCGCTCCGGAGCCAGCCGTTCTTCGCCGGCTCTTTGCTGCTGATCGTCAGCGAGCCGGCGGAGCGCTAGTCTAATAGACAGATGTCTATTAGACTGCAGGCATGGCAGGCTCAGCGGAACCCCTGATCCCTTCTGGCCGGGCGCCGGATCCCCGGAAGGTGCGTACCATTGCCCGGCTCCGCTGTGCCGCGATGGAATTGCTGGGCGCCGAGGGCCGTACCGGAGTCACGGTGAGTGAACTCGTGAAGCACGCCCGGGTGAGCCGGGCGGCTTTCTATCTGCACTACGACGATGTGGAATCGGTGCTCGACGACGCGCTCGGCGCCGAGCTGCGGGATATCTCCAAAGCTGCGGAAGGCGCCCATTCCCCGGGGTTCGCCATGGATCCGGCAGCGCCGGCGCAGAATATTCTCGCCTTCTTCCGGCATGTGGACCGGAACGTCCGGCTCTACCGGTGGGTGTTCAGTGAGAACGGCAGCGCGCGAATCCAAGCCAACCTTTTGAAGGGGTTCATCGAGATTGCGGCCGAAGGCGCCGAGCACTATCCGAAGCGCCGGGGTGCCAGCGACCTTCGGGTGGCCCGGACCGCGGCCTTTTTCGGCGGCGCGATCTTCGGCGTCCTGCACGAATGGCTGCATTCGGCGAACCCCGGCGATCCCGACGACGTCGCCGGTTGGCTCTGGCGCAGATTCGTCGATTTCGATCGGATCGCCAACGCGGAAGTCCCGGAACCGGCACGCACCGGGGCTGACGCCTCGGTGCGATTGCGCTAAGCTATGATCATTTACTGACCGCTCGTTCAGTAAAGTTTTCAGTGATTGAGCCAGCTCCCGGATCCAGCTGAAGGAATGTCGACGATGACCAGCACGGCTACTGCCCTGACGATTGTGCCCAGCTACCTGGAAGGCGCTTGGTGGACTCCGGATTCTGCGCCGGAGAACGCGCCGATCGCCCGCGATGCCAACACCGGCGAGGCCTTGGCCGCAGTCAGCGCCGAAGGGGCCGACTTGGCCGCCGTCGTCCGCTACGGCCGGGAAGCCGGGCAGCGGAACCTGGGCGATTTCACCTTCCACCAGCGCGCGCTCAAGCTCAAAGAACTTGCCCAGTTCCTCAACGGCCGTCGCGAGGAGCTGTACCGGATTTCGGCGCAGACCGGCGCGACCAAAATCGACAACCTGGTGGACATCGACGGCGGCATCGGAGTGCTGTTCACCTTCGGCTCCAAAGGCCGGCGCGAGTTGCCGAACTCGAACGTGGTGATCGACGGGCCGCTCGAAGTCCTCTCCCGCGACGGATCCTTCGTGGGCGAACACCTTTACACCCGGATTCCCGGTGTCGCGGTGCAGATCAATGCCTTCAACTTCCCGGTCTGGGGCATGCTGGAGAAGTTCGCCCCGGCCTTCCTCGCCGGGGTGCCCAGTATCGTCAAGCCGGCCACGCCGACCGGGTACCTGACCGAGGCGATGGTCCGGTTGATGCTGGAATCCGGGATCCTGCCGGAAGGCGCGATCCAACTGATTTCCGGATCCGCCAGGGATCTCCTGGACCACCTGGATTACCGGGACCTGGTTGCCTTCACCGGTTCGGCATCCACTGCGAAAGCGCTCAAGGGGCACCCGAACGTGGTCTTCGGCGGCGTCCGGTTCACCTCGGAAACCGATTCGCTCAATGCTGCCATCCTGGGCCCCGATGCCGGCCCCGGGACGCCGGAATTCGATGCTTTCGTCCGCTCGGTGGCAACCGAGATCACGGTGAAGGCCGGGCAGAAATGCACCAGCATCCGGCGCACCATCGTTCCCGAGGCGTTCAAGGCCGACGTCGTCGCCGCACTATCGGCCCGGCTGGCCGAAAAGGTGGTGCTGGGCGATCCGCGGGCCGAAGGCGTGACCATGGGCGCGCTGGCCTCGTTGGACCAGTTGGCCGACGTCCGGTCGGCGGTGCAGGCGATGCTCGACGCCGGCGGCGAATTGGCCTACGGGACGCTGGATTCGCCTCAGGTGACCCGGCGCGACGGATCGGTCGGCCTGGTCGAATCGGGTGCCTTCATGTCGCCGGTGCTGCTCAGCTGGGATGATCCGGACACCCGGGAAATCCATGAGCTCGAGGCTTTCGGCCCGGTGACCTCGGTGATCGGCTACCGCAGCATCGATGAAGCGATCCGCCTGGCGGCGCTGGGCGCGGGTTCGCTCGTGGCGTCGGTGTGCTCCAACGATCCGCTGATCGTGCAACAGCTGGTTGCCGGAATCGCCGCGCACCACGGCCGGGTGCTGGTGCTGAACCGGGAGGATGCCCGGTCCTCCACCGGGCACGGCTCCCCGGTGCCGCATCTGGTGCACGGCGGGCCAGGCCGGGCCGGTGGCGGCGAGGAGCTCGGCGGCATCCGCTCGGTGCACCACCACATGCAGCGCACCGCGATCCAAGGTTCGCCGAACATGCTCACCGCGGTGACCGGCGTCTGGCACCCCGGGGCGGACCGCAATTTCGACGCGGTGCACCCGTTCCGGAAGTCGCTCGCCGAACTGCGGATCGGCGACGCCTTCGGCTCCGGGCTGCGTGAAGTCTCGCTGCAGGACGTGACGGACTTCGCCAACTCCACCGGCGATACCTTCTACGCGCACACCGATGCCGAAGCCGCGGCCGCCAATCCGTTCTTCCCGGGGATCGTGGCGCACGGCTACCTTCTGCTCTCCTGGGCGGCGGGGCTGTTCGTGGAGCCGGCCCCGGGTCCGGTGCTGGCCAATTACGGCTTGGCGAACCTGCGCTTCATCACCCCGCTCGCGGCCGGTGATTCATTCCGGGTGACGCTGACCGCGAAGCAGATCACGCCGCGTGAAGACCAGGAATACGGCGAAGTCTGCTGGGACGCGATTCTGCACAACCAGAACGATGAAATCGTGGCGACGTACGATGTGCTGACCTTGGTAGCGAAGACCCAGGACGGGGTGGACGCTTCGCAAAGCGCCCTTTTGACCCAGTGACCCGTTGACCCGGTTCGATCAGGCCGCTCCGAACGCCTTGGCGTAAATCCGATCGATCACCGCGTCCTTCGCCGAGGTGTAGCCGCGCACGTCGTCGGGAAAGGCGTTCCGGGCTTCACGTTTGCAGTCCGCATAACGTTCGGCATCTTCCGGGTGCGCCCGGAGCCAATCCCGGAAAACCAGGTGCCGAACGGTTTCCGGGCAGTCCGGCGAGAACACGTGCAGGTTCACCCGGGGCTGGGCCAGCCGCAGCATCCGGTGTTCATGCCAGTTGGGTTCCCGGACCTCCAAGCTGAAGCCGAGCGCTTCCAGAGCCGGCACATACTCCGTCTCCTGGCGGGAATCCTGCACTACCAGATCGATGTCGATGATCGGTTTGGCCAACAACCCCGGAACCGACGTCGAACCGATGTGTTCGACCGAAATTGTTTTTCCGGGCAGCGCCGCGGCGATCGCGGAGCGCAGGGTTTCGAAGGCCTTGGGCCAGTCCTGGTCGTATTCGACGAGTTCCACCGGTTTGGCCGTGGGCGGCCCGTTGAGCCAGGCGGAATCGAGTTCCGCTTCGGTGCTCTCGATGCGTTGCGTAAGGTCTGCAGGGTGTTCCATGTTCGAGCCTTTCCAGTTGCGGAAGCGATGCTCTTGGAAGGTGCCAAGCCGATTAGGATACCTCAGCCGAGCGAGTCAGTGCGAGCCTGCTCGGCGACGTTTTGACGAATGCTCGGCGCCGTACAATCGTCGACCTGCCACGGCAGCTCTGCTTTCCATTCCGAATCCTGGGCTGCAGCACTTCTGCTCAGGATCCGGGCTCGGAAGCGGGGCAGGAGTTATCCACATCCAGGTGTCCGCGGGCTGACCTGGCGGTACCTTCAGGCGACGATGGGTGGATGCAGAGCAGGGTGCGGGAAATTGCCCAATCGCAAGGCGGTGTGCTGCGGCGCCTTGAGTTGCTACGGGCCGGGATCAGCCTCACGACGATCCAAGAATCGGTGGATTCCGGGATTCTGCTCCGGCATCCGCGCGGTGTTTATGCGTTGCCGGAGGCCTCGGATTGGTGGGTCGAAGCGCGCCGCCGCGGTGCCGAGCTCGGTTGTGTCTCTGCCGCAGATGCTCGCGGCCTTTGGGTACTGCACCGGCCAGGCCAAGTGCATGCGGCGGTGACGAACAGCCGGATCAGCGGCCCCTTCGTGAAGCACCGGAGCAGGGCACGCTGCAGCCTGCTCGAGGTCGTGCTCCAATGCCTGCGCTGTTTGCCGGAGCTCGAGGCGCTGGTGGTCGCAGAGTCGAGCGTGGCGTTGCGGAGGCTTTCCTTGGCTGAGCTCCGCGCTGCCACGGTGGGCCATCGGAATGCCCGGATCCGCAGCATCGTGGACCGGATCAACCCGGCGTCGGAATCGATTTTGGAGACCGTGGCGAGATACCTGCTCGAAAATGCCGGTTACCAGGTGCAGGTCCAAAAGTATGTTCCCGGAATCGGCCGCCTGGACCTACTGGTGGACGGGGTCCTGGGCGTCGAACTGGACGGGCGGGAACACCACAGTTCGGCGCACGCCTTCGACGAGGACCGCCGGCGGAACAACCAGTGCGTGATCAACGGGATTCCGACTCTGCGGATCAAGTATTCGCTGCTGATCTTCCACGCGGAGGAGTTCTTGGCCCTGGTGGCGCAGGCGATGCAGCCCCGGAACCGGCAGTGAAACTGGGGCTGCAGCACTTCTGCTCAGCTTCGGGGCCCGGAAGCTGGGCAGGTCTCAGCTGCGCAAGCCGTCGAAGACCATTGAAATGATCTGGTCCGCGAGTTCCGCCGCGGTGAGCGGCCCACCCGGGCGGTACCATTCCACGATCGAGTTGATCGTGCCGAAGAGCAAGCGTTCCGCGGTCCGCGCGTCCACATCCGAGCGCAGCGCCCCATCGGCTTGGGCCGCCGCCACCAATGCCGCGATCTCCTTGTCGAAGTCGCGTCGCCGGCGCAGCGCGCCACGCTCCATCGCGGTGTTGCCGCGCAGCCGGAGCAACAACGTGACATAGGGCAGTCTGTCCACCAGGACGGCCACCGTGCCGCGCAAAACGTATTCGAGCCGGCCCTCGGGCGCCCCGGAACTGGCCCCGGGTTCGGACAGAATCGCCTCCAGCCCGCCCAAGGCTTGATCGAGGGCGAGCTCCAGCAGGGCTTCTTTGGAGTCGACATGGTGGTAAATCGCAGATTTCGAAACGCCGAGCCGTTCCGCCAGCAGGCCCATCGAGGTGGCCTCATAGCCGTGCTGGTTGAATGCCTCGACGGCGATCCTCAGCACGGTTTCCTGATCGTAACCGGGCCTGCCGCGCTTGCTCCCCGTGGCAGTGCTCATTTCGGCTCGCGCAGATCGTACACCCGGCGGAGTTTGCCGTTCGAACGTGCCAGCGAACCGGGTTCGACGACGGCGATGGTCGCGGAGGAGCCGATGTGCACTTTGATCTCCTTGCGCAAGTTGTCTGCTGCCGCCTCGCGTTGCTGCCCGGTGGTTCCTTCCCGGGGCTCGATCTTGACGGTCAACTCGTCCATTCTCTGGCCGGCCGGCCGATTGATCTCCAACTGGAAGTGCGGGCTCAGGTCTGGGATCCGCAAAGCGAGTTCTTCGATCTGGCTGGGGAAGAGATTAACCCCGCGCAAAATGATCATATCGTCGGTCCGTCCGCCGATCCGGGCCATCCGACGCATTCCGGGGCTCGCAGTCCCGGGCAGCAGCTTGGTCAAATCCTTGGTCCGGTAGCGGATGATCGGCAGCGCGTCTTTGGTCAACGTGGTGAAAACCAATTCGCCGACTTGGCCGTCCGGCAGTGTCGCATCGAGCGAGAACGGGTCGACGATTTCGGGGCGGAAGTGGTCTTCCCAGATATGCGATCCGTCCTGGGACTGCACGAACTCGCCGGCCACGCCGGGACCCATCACTTCGGAGAGTCCGTAGATGTCGCAAGCCTTCAGATCGAGGCCGGATTCCAGTTCCTGCCGCATCTCTTCGGTCCAGGGCTCCGCTCCGCAGACTGCGAACTTCAGCGACGAACTGCGCGGGTCCATCCCCTGATGCCGCATGGCATCCATGATGGTCAGCAAGTAGGTGGGCGTGCACATGATGACTTCCGGTCGAAAATCCTGGATCAATTGGATCTGCCGCTCGGTTTGTCCTCCGGACATCGGAATCACGGTGCAGCCCAAGGCTTCCGCGCCGTAATGTGCGCCGAGCCCGCCGGTGAACAGTCCGTAGCCGTAGGCGATGTGGACCTTGTGGCCGGGCCGCACGCCGGAAGCCCGCATTGAGCGGGCCACCAGGGATGCCCAGGTTTTCAGGTCTTGCGCGGTGTAGCCGACGACGGTCGGCCGGCCGGTCGTGCCGGAGGAAGCATGGATCCGGGCGATCCGGTCTTGCGGGACGGCGAACATGCCGAACGGGTATTCGGCGCGGAGGTCCTCTTTGGTGGTGAACGGAAAACCGGCGAGGTCCGAGAGTTGGCGGAGATCCTCGGGCCGGACTCCGGCCTCGTCGAATTTGCGCCGGTACAGCGGAACCCGCTCATAGGCATAGGCGAGGGTGTGTTGCAGCCGGCTCAACTGCAACGCTTCGATCTGTTCCCGGTCGAAGCGTTCCGCGGAATCAGTCTCGGTCAGATCAGTCACTGGGTGCTCCTGCGGGTGGGAATGGTCCGGGAACGGCCGCGGAACTCGGCAATCAGTTGCTGCGCACCGTCGGCTGATTCGGCAAAAACCTGGACGTCATAGAGTCCGCTCCGGCCATTGCTGGAGCGCCGATCGGCCACTGCGGTCAGCTTCTGCCCGGCATGGCTGGGTGCCAGGAAATTGATGTCCGCACCGGCTGCAACGGTCTGGCTGCTGCCATCGGAGCCGGCCGGGTTGCAGGCGACGGCGAAGGCGGAGTCGGCCAGCGCGAAGATCATGCCACCATGGCTGACCCCGAACCCGTTCATCATCTCCGGACGCAAGACCATGGTCAGGGTGGCGTGGCCATCGTCGATTTTCTCAATCTCCACACCGAGCCAGCCGGAGGCGGCATCGTCAGCGAGCATGGGGTGCGTCATAGAACCTCCAGAAAGCTGATCAGGCCGGGCTGGTTTACTGACCGAATGTTCATTAGGTAATCCGGTTTTCGGATCTGTGTCAAGACTATGACGTTGTCCTCAGCGGATGCTCAGCGGCCCCTGTTGGGCGCGGGCATGCGGTATTCTCAACCCTTAAGCCACCTTGAGGGAAGAACAGATGCGAGAAGCCGCCACCAGCCGTCGGAATCGACGGCGTGAATCACCGCGCCATCTGACGTCGCCGGATGCCCCGGCCTCGAATGGCCGGATTGTCGGGCTGCTGTTCCTCAACGTGATTCTGCCGGGCGCTCCGCGGTTCCTCCGTGGGTCGAAGGGCTGGTCAAGGTGGGTTTTCCTCCTGGTTCCGGCGATTTTCTGGGCGGCCGGGTCCTACTTGGGCGTGTCGGTGCTCGTTGATCGGGCCTCCGGGATTTCCTGGGTCACGCACCCGGGCCGATCTTTGGTCCTGCTGATCGGACTGATCCTGCTTTCCGCCTGGTACTTGGTGACTTTCCTGGACATTTTCGGCCTGATCCGATTCCGCAGGCTCCAGCCGGGCGGCAAAGTACTCACGGTGCTCGTCCTGGTTCCGCTCTTGGTCATCACTTCAGGGGGCACGGGGTATGCGGCGTATCTGCTCAATCTCAGCAGGAATGCGCTTTCCGATATTTTCACCGGTCCGCTGAGCGGAGGCGATGGGAAGCCGGTCTCGCCGTTCTTGAACCCAGTGGACGGACGATACAACTTCCTGGTCATGGGCGGCGACGCCGGGGAAGACCGGACCGGGCGGCGGCCGGACAGCATCATGGCGATCAGTGTGGACGCGGCAACCGGTGCCACCGCGACGATCAGCGTGCCGCGGAACTTCCAAGGTGCACCGTTTCCGGCCAGCTCCCCGTTGAAGAAGGTGATGCCGGACGGATTCAGCTGCGGTGATCTATGCATCATCGGAAATCTGTATTCCAAGGTCACCGAACAGTACTCGTCGCTTTACCCCGGAGTGGCCGATCCCGGGGCCAAAGCCATGATGGAGACGGTCAGCGAGATCCTCGGCTTGACCATGCAGGCGTACGTCATCGTCGACATGGACAATTTCTCCACCTTGATCGATCTCTTGGGCGGGGTGAAGGTCAACGCCGGCGGCTGGGTGCCGATCAGCGGCCAGGCTACCGACGAAAACGGCGGGCATCTGCCGCCGGAGGGCTGGATCGCCCCCGGGCTGCAAACGCTGAACGGATACCAGGCGCTCTGGTACGCCAGGTCCCGGGAATGGACCACCGACTATGCGCGCAGCCTTCGGCAACAATGTGTGGTCCAGGCCCTGGTCAAACAGATGGATCCACTCAAAGTGCTGACCAAATTCGGCGAATTGGCCAAGGCCGGCACCCAGATCATGGAATCGGACATCACCACGGACCAACTGAGCACCTTCGTGGAATTGGCACTGAAATCCCAGAGCCAGGAAACGAAGCGGCTCACCTTGGGTCCGCCGGATTTCAGCACCGAATTCTCCACCTATCCGGATTTCGAACAGATCCGGATCCGGGTCGCCCAACTGCTGGGCAAACCGGTACCGTCGCCGTCGTCTGCTGTCGGCAGCGCGACGACTCCGCCGGCCGGAACCCTCACCCCGCCGCCGACCTCCGAGGGCACGCCGAGCGGCACACCGATCGGCACACCGAGCGGCACGCCGACTCAGGGTCCGCCGCTCACCGAGCAGTACCTGCAGCAGCTGGCCCGGATGGGGGCCACGAACACCTTGGTGGAATTGCTCGCCAACAACGGGACGTGTTCGCCGGGCTAACCCGGCACCGGGAACTGTGAACTGGGCAGGAAAGACGAGTATTTGCTCACAAAGCTCCCGGTAATGCGCCGGGCTTTGACAGGATGGGGGAGTGACTCAGGGAATCTACGTCTCCGCTGCAATGCCGGGCTCCGGCAAATCGCTCATCACGCTTGGCCTGGCTGATGCCCTGCATCGAAGGGCAGACCGGATCGGTTTCTTCCGTCCGATCATTTCCGAAGCCGACGCCGGTCAGGACCCGATGGTGGCGATGATGGCCAGAACCTTCGATCTCGCACCGAGTGTCTGCCGGGCGGGGCTAACTGCGCAGGAGGCCCGGACCCTGCTGGCATCGGGCCAGCGCGAGGAAATCGATTCGCGCTGCGTGGCGATTTATGCGGAGATCGCCAAACAAGTCGACGTCGTGATCGTCGAAGGCACCGATTTGACCGGGCAGGACGCCGCGGTCGAATTCGACCTCAACGCCCGGCTCGCCAACAATCTGGGCTGCGTGGTGCTGTCCGTGGTCAGCGCCAAAGACCGTACGACGGCGGAAGTCGCCGACGCGGTAGACGTCTCCAGGAAGGCCCTGGCTGCCGCCAACTGCACACTGCTGGCCATGATGGTCAACCGTGCGGAGCCCACGGAGTTGGCCGAGATCGGCGCATCGCTGCGTCCGGGAGCTTCGGGGAAGCCGGTTTACATCCTGCCCGAAATCGCCGAAATCTCCCGCCCCACGGTCGGCGAAGTCGCTACCGCGCTGTCCTTGCGGCAGATCGCGGGCAGCTCCGAACAGGAGCGCGACGTCGAATCGATCAAGGTCGCGGCGATGAGCGTGGGCAATTTCCTCAATGTGCTCGACGCCGGCGCCCTGGTGATCGTGCCCGGCGACCGTGCCGACGTCATGGTGGCAACCCTGGCTTCGACATTTTCACCGGAATTCCCGGTACCCTCCGGGATGATCCTCACCGGCGGTCTGGCCCCGGACGCGCATATCTACCCTTTGCTGGCACAAGCGCCGTTTCCGATTTTCGACAGTCCGGAGGACACCTACCACACGGCCAAGCAGGTCAGTGAAGTGCGGAGCGAAATCTGGTCGTCGCAGCGCCGCAAAGCGGCCGCTGCACTCGGCGCCTGGTCCAAGCACGTGGACGAATCCGAACTGCTGCACCGGATCGACATCCCGCGCCCGGTCCGGATGACACCGCTGCGGTTCCTGCACGAACTGATCGAGCGGGCGCGGAGCGACCGGAAACACATCGTGCTCCCGGAAGGCGGCGATGTGCGGATTCTGCGTGCCGCGGAGATCCTGCACCGCCGCGATGTCTGCGATCTGACCGTCTTGGGCGAACTCAACCAGGTGCGCGAACTGGCGGCAAGCCACGGCATCGACCTGAGCGGGATCACCTTGATCGACCCCGCGGCCAGCGAACTGCGGGAGGAATTCGCCGAGGAATATGCGCGGTTGCGCGCGCACAAAGGGATGGACCTGGGCCGAGCCCGCGAGATCATGCTGGAGCCCTCGTACTTCGGCACCATGATGGTTCAGTTGGGCGTGGTGGACGGCATGGTGTCGGGCGCGGCGCACACCACTGCGAACACGATCCGCCCGGCCCTGGAATTCGTCAAAACCGCCGACGGCGTCAAGATCGTCTCTTCGGTGTTCCTGATGCTGTTGCCGGATCGGGTGCTGGTCTACGGCGATTGCGCGGTGAACCCGGAGCCGAACGAGGAGCAATTGGCCGATATCGCGATCGCCTCGGCACAGACTGCGCAGCAATTCGGGGTGGAACCCCGGATCGCCATGTTGTCCTATTCCACCGGGGAATCCGGGACCGGCGCTGCGGTGGACGAGGTCCGGGCGGCGACGGAACTGGTGCGCAAACTCCGGCCCGATCTCCCGGTCGAAGGCCCAATCCAATATGACGCTGCGGTGGATGCCTCGATTGCGGCGTCGAAATTGCCGGCTTCGCAGGTCGCCGGACAGGCAACGGTGTTCATTTTCCCGGATCTGAACACCGGGAACAACACGTACAAAGCGGTGCAGCAGTCCTCCGGGGCAGTCGCCGTCGGGCCGGTATTGCAAGGCCTGCGCAAGCCGATCAATGATCTTTCCAGGGGCTGCACGGTTGAAGACATCGTCAACACGGTGGCGATTACTGCGGTCCAAGGCCAGAATTCAGCGGCGCCGGCCGTGCCGAATCAGGAAGCATAAGGAGTCCCGATGCAGGTTCTCGTGATCAATTCAGGGTCTTCTTCGCTCAAATACCAAGTGCGGGACATCGAAGCCAACGAGGTGCTCCTGGAGGGGCTGATCGAAAAGATCGGCGAGCCGGAGGTGCCCGATCACGCTGCAGCCTTGGAACTGGTCAGTGCAGCGCTGGGCGACACCCGGATCGACGCGGTCGGGCACCGGGTGGTGCACGGCGGGGAGCGTTTCAGTTCCCCAGTGCTGATCGACAACGAGATCATCCGGGCGATCGAGCGGCTCAATCCGCTGGCCCCCTTGCACAACCCGGCGAATGTGCTGGGGATCCGGGCGATCGCGAAAAAATGGCCGCAGCTGCCGCAGGTGGCGGTTTTCGACACCGCGTTCCACCGGACCTTGCCGGAAGAGGCTTGGCGCTATGCGCTTCCGGACGAGCTGTACCGGAACCACGGGATCCGCCGGTACGGCTTCCATGGCACCAGCCACCAGTACGTCACCGGGCGCAGCGCCGAATATCTGAGGATTCCGGTGGCCGAGTTCGACGGCGTGATCGCGCATCTGGGCAACGGCGCGTCGATCACCGCGGTGAAGTCGGGCAAGAGCATCGACACCTCGATGGGCTTCACTCCGCTGGAAGGTTTGGTGATGGGTACCCGCAGCGGGGATTTCGATCCTTCAATTCTGGTTTTCCTGGCCCGGCAGGGCTATGACGCAGACCAACTCGACGCCTTGGTCAATCGGGAGTCCGGACTGTTCGCGCTCGCCGGCAACAACGACATGCGCACGGTCGTCGATGCTGCGGCAGCCGGCGACGCCGCGGCGAAGACCGCACTTTCGGTCGCGGCCTACCGGCTGGCGAAATACATCGGCGGCTACCAGGTGGCCGTCGGCGGGGCCAAGGCCCTGGTGTTCACCGCGGGGATCGGCGAGAACTCGGCGGAATTCCGGGCTTTGGTGGTGGACCGGTTGGCAGCGCTGGGTTTGTTCCTGGACCGCGAGGCGAATGCGCTGCGTTCGAAAGAGATCCGGACGATCAGCCGCGAAGACTCTGCCTTCCCGATCCTGGTGGTGCCGACCGACGAAGAGCGAGCGATCGCCGAGGCCACCGCTACGGTCGTCGCGGCGGGCTGAGGGGTGGGTCCCATCCAGTCGGCAAACTCACTGGGCTGGAACGAGTATGTCCCACTGAGTGCAGCGACTCAGTGGGACATAATGCGACGGAAAGATGAGCGCGCTCAGCCTGCAGTATTTCGGGGCGGCAATTCCGTCGCACCGAGCGCATCGGCCAGGAACGCGTAGTCCCAGGCCCGGGTCTTCCAGCCTTCATATCGGCCGGACGCGCCGCCATGGCCGCCGTCCATCTCGACCTTGAGCACGATCGGGGCCTCCCCGGTGCTGGTCTCGCGGAGTGCCTGGACCCATTTGGCGGGTTCCACATAGAGCACCCGGGTGTCGTTGAAGCTGGTCACCGCGGCGATCTTGGGGTAGGCCACGGGTCGTACGTTTTCGTAGGGGGTGTACTCCTTCATGTACCGGTACACCTCCGGATCGGTGATCGGGTTGCCCCACTCTTCCCACTCCAGGGCTGAAAGTGGCAAGTCCGGATCCAGAATCGTGGTCAACGCGTCTACGAACGGCACCTGGGCGACGACTGCGGCGTATTTTTCCGGAGCCAAGTTCAGGACCGCGCCCATCAGCAAGCCACCGGCGGATCCGCCCATTGCCGCGATCCGCGTCGGATCCGCCCAGCCGGATCCGGCCAGCCAATCCGTCGCGGCGACGAAATCCGTGAAGGTGTTCTTCTTGTTCAGTTTTTTGCCGTCTTCGTACCAGGCCCGGCCCAGCTCGCCGCCGCCGCGGACGTGCGCGATCACGAAGACGATGCCGCGGTCCAGCAAGGAGAGCCGGGGGATCGCGAACCCGGGGTCCATGCTCGCTTCGTAGCTGCCGTAGCCGTAGATCACCGCGGGATTGCCGGCGTCGCGGGCCAGATCCGCGCGCCGGATCACGGACAGCGGAATCCGGGTGCCGTCGTCGGCTGTGGCCCACTCGCGTTCCGCGACATAATCGGAAGCCCGGAAACCGCCCAACACCGGGGTTTCCTTGCGCAGCACCAATTCCCCGGTGGCCAGCAGGAAGTCGTAGACCCGGGGCGGGGTGACGAAGGAGGTGTAGTTGAGCCGGACCAGCGGAGCCGCGAACTCGGCCAAGGACAGCTCGACGGTGTACAGCGCTTCGTCGAAAGCCGGTTCCACGGGTGGTGCCAACAGGTCAGCCAAAGGCAGGATCTGCACTTTGTCGGTGGTGTCTTTGCGTACCGAGATGAAAGCGTGGCTGGCATTGGACGCCGTCCCGTTCACCCGCACGGTCTCGCTGTGTTCGACCACCGTGGTCCAGGCCTGCTGCTCCAGCGGTTTGGCCAATTCGGCGAACGGCACCAAGGAAACCATCGAGTTGCGGGCATTCCGGTTGTGCGTGATGATCAGCTGTTTTTTGCCGTCCACGGTGACCGGGTCCACGTCGTAGAGCACCCGTTCGTCGCGGGAGATCACGGTGGTCAAACCGGCCTCACGGTTGCCGAAGTCGAGGATCCGGGTTTCGCTGTACTCTGAGCAGCCGATTGAAATGAGCAGTTGCGAGCGGTCTGCAGAAAGATCGAATCCGGTCCACATGCCCAGGTCGTCTTCTTGGTAGAGCACGGTGTCCTGTGCGGCCGGGGTGCCCAGGATATGCGACTTGATCTGGTAAGGCCGCCAGGAATCGTCGACGACGGTATAGAACAGCTCGGTGCCGTCGGGGGAGAAGGCGATGCCGTAGAAGATATTGCTGATCTCGTCGTCGAGCAGCGTGCCGGTGTGCAGATCTTTGATCCGCAGCGTGAAGCGTTCGTCACCGGCATTGTCGACGGCGAAGGCCAGGAGGCGGTGGTCCCGGCTGAGCGCCTGGCCGCCGATCGAGAAGAACGGCTTGCCTTCGGCTTCGGCATTGCCGTCCAGCAGGACTTGTTCGCCGGGGACCGGTTCGCCGGCGGCGACCGTGGGCGGCGTCCAATCGGCAAGCGTGTCCCCGGTGTCCGAAGCCGCCACGCGGCAATGGATCGCGTATTGCTTGCCTTCCTCCATCCGGACGTAGTACCACCAGTCGTCGCGGCGGTAGGGGACCGAGAGGTCGGTCTCCTGGGTCCGGGTCTTCATTTCATTGAAGATCGCTTGCCGGAGCGGTTCCTGGTGTTCGGTCACCTGGTCGGTGAAGGCCTGTTCGGCTTCCAGATGGGCTACCACCTCGGGATTTTCCTTCTCGCGCAGCCATTCGTAGTTGTCGGTGAAGACGTCGTTGTGGTGGCTGCGGGTGACGGGGATCTTCTTGGCGATCGGGGCGGAAGTCATGTTGCTCACTCTATTGCGCGGTCCAGCGGGGCCGGAAGCGCGTTCGCTGCGGGCTATACAGGGAATTAACCGAACTTTGCCAGCGAATCCCCGGGCAATCGGCCGAAAAGTCATAGACATCCGACTTTTCGTCTACTAGCGTTGAAAATGCTTCCGGTTAAGGCGTCGAGCCTAACTTGATGAATCAACTAATCGATGACGATGCGATCCGCATCGTCATATTTTTTTGTCCAAATTCTGTCAAATTTATAGCTTGGGGATAGCGATGAAATTCAATGTCAAACGTTTGGTCATTTCCAGTCTGGTGGTTGCCGGGTTGGCGTTTGCCGGGATGTCGCCGGCCGCCGCTCAATCAAGTCCCATCCGGATCGAGGATTCGAAGGCCATTCCGGCGAATCTGCCGAAGATCTCGTACAACGGGGTCGACCTCTACAAGGCCAATGTCAGCCTCACCTTGACCTACAAGTACGGTGGCGGTTCCCCGGGCGCGGACAAGTCCGAGGATACGATTGAGGCCAAACCGACCACCGCGGGTATCTCGATCAGCATGGACTCGGTGGTGTACAGCCTCGACAACATCACCTGGCGCACGCCGGCCGAGCATTCGCTTTCCATCTTCGACAAAGAAAATCCGTTGTTGGAGCAGCAGATGCAGTTCCGCGGTCCAGATGGGAAGCTCGTGGTCTTTTCGACGACCTTCCTGGCCGGCAAATCGCAGTCCTCAGTGACGCTTGCGAATATTTTCAACAACATGCCGGTTCCGGGTGCAAGCCCGACCACGTTGTACAACGTCAGTCTCGGTTCGCTGCTCGTCACCGAAGGCCTTCGCTACGATTACGTGGGCTCGCTGACCAGCTCGCCGCAAGCGCAGAATGTGAAATGGGTGGTTTTCAAAAAATCGCTCAAGGTCGATCCATCGACGGTCGAAAAGTTCCAATCGCTGTTGCCTTACGGTGCCAACGGGGCAGCACTGGAAAAGCAGCTTCCGAGTACCGTGGTTTATACCGGAAATGTCTGAGCTAATGTCGTTTTGACTGGATGAGTCTTGCACGGCTGGGGCGGGGTGCGTCAAGCGTGGCCCGCCCCAGTGGTGCGTTAAATTGGCCTCGGAGCGCCGAACATTCGCCATTGGAGGGTGGGTGTCCGAAATCCTGAGGGGTTACGACGTTGCTGGTGAAAATAATTAACATCGCACGGTAGATGCACAGGGTCAGTGCCTCGTTATTGGAATAGTCTGAATTCAGTTTCCGATTATTCCAAGGGAGAAAAGATGAAAATGAATACCAGTATCAAAAGAGGAGCACTTTCGCTGCCGATTGTACTCGGTTTGGTGTTTACCGCGCTTACTCCGGCCTCGGCTCAATGGAGTCCGATCACCATCGATGAACAGAAAGTTGTCAATACTGAAGTCCCTGCTATTACCTACAACAATTTCGATCCATACCGGGCCAACGTCACCTTGAAATTGCAGTATGAGTCCGGCGGGCCGACTCCGGGATCGGAGAAGCAAGAGGACAATATCAAGGCGGTGCCCTACAACCAGAATTTCTCCATCACGATGCAGGGGAAACCCTATCAACTCAAAAACATCCACTGGCACGTCAAGTCGGAGCACAGTCTGAGCGTGCTGAATCCGAGCCAGTCCGCGATGGAGCAGCATATGGTCTTCGCCGATGCCGCGGGAAAAAGCGTTGTCTTGGCGAGCATGATGCAGATCGGGAACAGCCAAGCCGCGACGACGGTGGGCAACATCGTGAGCGCGATGCCTACGGCCAAGGTCGGTACGTCGTATGTGTATTCGGTCAATCTGGGCTCTTTGCTGACCCAGATCGGCGATCGATACGACTACACGGGCTCGTTCACCACCTACCCGCACACCGAAAACGTGCAGTGGATCGTCTTCGAGAGCCCGATGAAAGTTTCCCAAGCCACTGTGGACCGGCTCGCTTCATTGCTTCCGAATGGTTCCAACAACGCGCCATTGAACCCGGTCTCACCCAGCACGACCATCTATCACGGCAAAGCTTGACCTCCGAGTCTGCCGACCGCGCAGATTCTTGACCCGCAGCGCGAAGCGTTCGTCGCGGCGGCAGGGGGCCGAGAAGCCGGTCTCCTGGGTCGGGGACTTCATTTCCTCGGAAATCACCTGCTGCGCGGAAGTCATACTGTTCACTCAGCTGCGCAGTCCAGCGGGGCCGGAAGCGCGTTCGCTGCGGGCTATCTTCCGGGCTCTCCCTCGTAGCGGCAGGCCAGATCTTCCGATTGCTGATGAAACCGGGCTTGAGACTGGACTTCGATGGCCAGGATCAGCCCGCTGGTATAGAGCTCCGGCCAGCAGAAATCCCCGTTTTCGTGGATCATTTTGAAGCGCACTTCGCTGAACCCGGGAAGCGACGGAGCTCGCAGACGAACTGAGATCGTGGCGACCTTGTCCGGCATGGTATCCGGAATGGGAATGATCATGGCCGAGTGGGGATAGTAGATCGTCAGCGGAGTCAGCCGCTGGATCGAGCGATTGACCCAGGGGACGTTTCCGGCGTTCCTGAGTAGCCAGGTCTTGGTGAACTCCGCGTCTTGCGGAAGGATTGTTCCATCCGGAACGGTTTCACTGATGAATTCGTTGCGGTCGAAATAGCTTCCGGTCCCGGCGGTTTCGGGATCGGCGCCCCACTCCGGGTTTCCGGCAGGCCGCAGGACTACTCGTTGGGTTTCCCGAGAGGCTACGGCGTAGTGCCGGAAGGCCTCCCCGGATTGCAGTGCCTCGCGCAACGCATCAACCAATGCTTCTTGGAAGAATCTTCTGGCATTCTGCCCGGACTTGTAGGTGTAACTCAGATGCGGATCGAATCCTTGCGCTCGTTTGTACTCCATGAACGCCCAGGTGTCCCGGAATTTTTTGGTGAATCTTCCGGTGAAGGCCACTGCCGGATTGCCCAGTTTCACCAGGTAGGTGTCGTGATCATCGGGCACGACGTTGCACATGATGAAGGCCAGCGCCCCGCGGAGTCTTGCCCGTCGGTCCGACTCCGTGAATTGGCCGGATCCTTCGGCTCGTTGTGCCGCGAAATAGACCAAATCATTGAGGTCGCGTTCGTTGGCCATCGTCGAATTGAAGACATCTCTGGCCAACTCGGCGAGCTGCGGGCAGCTTCCGGGCAGTAGGTTCGGACTTTCGGTCCGGCTGGTGAATCGGGCCGAAAGTTCCTGGCAGCATAATGCGATAAGGGCCGAATCCATTCTAGTTGTCCCCCTTGGAATGCCCAGACGTCTCCGGCCAGGAAAACCTGCGGTGCCGAACCGGTAGACAGCTGCAAAGCTTTGTCTCGCCTATCGTAATGCTTCGGCATGCGTCCGGGTGCAAATTGTACTTTTGGAAGCTTTCCGGGAAGTCATTGGAAATCCCCGGAGAAAGCATATTCCGTCCGGGAATCCCCGCTTAGGGTTGATCTCGCCCAGCGGTGCGGCACATCGAGTGCGGGCTGGATCAGCGCGCAGGACTGGGCACATCTGACGGACTCGGCGGAGCGAATCGCCGGAATCGTGCCATCTCGACGTCCGAGTCCGTCACTGGTGCCAGGCTTCCAATGTCCGGCCCGGCGTTGACCTCTGCAGATCCTCCTGGATATACTGAACGAACGGTCAGTAATTCGATTCCGGACGCGGAATCCGAACCCCGTAGGGAGCAGCAATGGCGCACACACTCGAGTCGGTCCCGGCTGAGGCCGCCGATATCGCCGGTCAAGAGAACTTCGACCGCGTGATCGCGGCCGATTCGCGGATCGAGCCGCGCGACTGGATGCCGGAGGCCTACCGCAAAACCCTGGTCCGGCAGATCTCACAGCACGCGCACTCGGAGATCATCGGCATGCAGCCCGAGGCCAACTGGATTTCCCGGGCGCCCAGCCTCAAACGCAAAGCCATTCTGATGGCCAAGGTCCAAGACGAGGCCGGTCACGGCCTGTACCTGTACTCGGCGGCTGAGACGCTAGGCACCCCGCGGCAGAAGATGACCGAAGACCTCATCGCGGGCAAGGCACGCTATTCCTCGATTTTCAATTACCCCACGCTGAGCTGGGCCGACGTCGGCGCGATCGGTTGGCTGGTCGACGGTGCCGCGATCTGCAACCAGGTGCCGCTGTGCCGCGCGTCTTACGGCCCCTACGGTCGAGCGATGGTTCGGGTCTGCAAAGAGGAGTCGTTCCACCAACGCCAGGGCTTCGAGATTCTGCTGGAATTGGCCAACGGCACGCCTGCACAAAAGCAGATGGCGCAGGACGCGGTGAATCGTTGGTACGCGCCGTCGTTGATGATGTTCGGCCCGCCGGACGACGATTCGCCCAACTCGATCCAATCGATGGCCTGGAACATCAAGCGGTTCTCCAATGATGAGTTGCGTCAGCGATTCGTCGGCATGATGGTCGAGCAAGTCGAAGTACTTGGCTTGACGCTGCCGGATGATCAGATTCGTTTCAACGACGAAACCAATAAATGGGAACACGGCCCGCTGGATTGGGACGAGTTCAAAGAAGTTCTGGCCGGACGGGGTCCGTGCAATTCGCAGCGCTTGGAGCGTCGTCGGGAAGCGCATGAAGAGGGTGCCTGGGTGCGCGAGGCTGCTGCTGCTTACGCCGCCCGCAAGCACGCTGAGCAAGAAGGAGTTGCCTGATGTCTGAAGCGCAGAATCAGCCTTGGCCGTTGTGGGAAGTATTCGTCCGATCTTCCCGCGGACTCTCGCACGTGCACGCCGGATCCTTGCACGCCCCGGATGCCTCAATGGCGTTGCGTAACGCTCGCGATCTGTACACCCGTCGCAATGAAGGCGTCTCGGTCTGGGTGGTGCCCGCAGAAGCCATTTCCACCTCGGACCCGGACTCTAAGGGTGCGTTCTTCGAATCACCGCAGGGTAAGGACTACCGGCACGCCACGTATTACACAAAGAGCGAAGGGGTGAAACACCTCTAATGGCAGGAGAGTCAGCCACCAGAATTACGCCGGGGAATGCACTCCGCCCGGAAGATATTGCCGACGCCGGCGAGAAGCCCAACGAAGCCGTCGCCGAATATGCGCTGCGGCTTGGCGACGACGGTCTGGTGCTAGCCCAGCGGCTGGGGTGGTGGATATCCCGCGCGCCCGAGCTGGAAGAAGATGTGGCGCTCGGCAATATCGCTTTGGACGAATTAGGCCATGCCCGCTCTTTTCTAAGCTATGCCGCTGGTGCATTCAGCCGCCCGGACGGTACACCGCAGACCGAAGACGATTTGGCTTACTGGCGCGGCGAAACCCAGTTCCGCTGCGCCCAGCTTTTCGAGCAGCCCAATGGCGATTTTGCCCGGACTATTGCCCGTCAGCTGGTAGTTTCGGTCTTCCAATTTGAGCTGTACTCCCGGCTGCAACACTCTAGCGACGCCACCTTGGCGGCGATTGCCGCTAAGGCAGTCAAAGAGGTCGACTATCACCGCGACCACGCGAGCCAATGGGTGCTCCGGCTCGCGCTCGGCACCGAGGAATCCCGGCGTCGAATGCTGCATGGTTTGGCGCTGACCTGGCCTTATGTTGAAGAACTCTTCGACGAAGACGAGCTGTATCTGACGCTCGGCAATGTTGCCGACGGCGGTGTGGCAGTTCCGCCGTCGTCGTTCCGCGCTGAGTTCGATGCCTTCATTGACTCGGTGTTCACCGAAGCCGATCTCGAAGTGCCGCAAACTCCGCGGGTGAGTGGCGGCGGCAGACGTGGACAACACAGCGAACACCTTGGCTACCTTTTGGCCGAAATGCAGGTGTTGGCGCGCGAGCATCCGGGGGCCGGCTGGTGAAAACCCTGAATCGAGAACTGCCGGCTCAAGAAGTCCTTTGGGACATTGCCGCTCGGATCAACGATCCGGAGATCCCAGTACTCAGCATTGCCGAGCTGGGCATCCTGCGCGCGGTTGAAGCAGCTGAGCACGGGGTAAAGGTCACGATTACGCCCACCTACTCGGGCTGCCCGGCAATGGATGCGATTCGAGCCGACTTGATCAGCGAGTTCCGCAAGGAAGGACTTGCCGCGCAGGTCGAGTTGGTACTGGCACCGGCTTGGACCACGGATTGGATGAGCGAATCCGGCAAGGCGAAACTGGCTGAGTACGGCATCGCGCCGCCGACCGGCCGGTCCGGAGTCGGCAGCCAGAGCGGTCCGGTCCGGCTCAACTTGGCGGTCAAATGCCCGCAGTGCGATTCGCTGGAGACCAGGGAACTCACCCGTTTCGGCTCCACCTCCTGCAAAGCGCTGTACCAATGCCAGGAATGCCGGGAACCCTTCGACTACTTCAAGGTGCACTGACCATGGCGGTTGTCCGCAAACCGGCGAACCGCCGGGCCAGTTTCCACGCGCTCAACGTCAAGGAAGTCCGCCGGCTCACCGCGGACGCCATCGAGGTGGCTTTCGACGTGCCGGCGCAGTTGTCCGGCCAATTCGATTACCTGCCGGGCCAGTATGTGGCTTTGCGAACCGAGCTCCCGGACGGTTCCGGCGCGCCGAAAGAGCTGCGCCGCAGCTACTCGATCTGCGCTGAGCCGCGGACTTTCGCAGACGGCAGCAGCGAGATCCGGGTGGCGATCAAAAAGGATCTGGGCGGGGTGTTCTCCACCTGGGCCAACTCCGAACTCGCCGTAGGCGACAGTCTGGACGTGATGAGTCCGATGGGCGCGTTCACTTCGAAGCACCACAATGTGCTCACCGATTTGAACCGGCCCGAAGAACTCGCCGGGAGCCTCGCGGCCGGATCCTTCGTCGCGATTGCCGCAGGTTCCGGAATCACCCCGGTGATCGCGATCGCCCGCACGTTGTTGGCCGCGGATCCGCGGAACCGGTTCGATTTGGTCTACGCGAACAAGGCCGCCATGGACGTGATGTTTTTGGAGGAACTCGCGGATTTGAAGGACCGCTACCCGGCACGGTTCGCCTTGCACCACGTGCTTTCCCGCGAACAGCGGATCGCCCCGGTGCTCTCCGGCCGGATCGATGCCGAGAAGCTGCAGCGCATCCTCGGGTCAGTGCTGCCCGTGGACCAAGTGGACGAATGGTTCCTCTGCGGCCCTTTCGAATTGGTGCAGCTCTGCCGGGACACCCTGGCCGAACGCGGGGTGCCCGCGGAGAAAATCCGCTTCGAGCTGTTCACCACCGGTCGGCCGGAGCAGCCCGAGGGGCAGATCGGCCGGCCGGTCGTCGTGGACGATTCCGATGACAGCTTCGACATCACCTTCACCCTGGACGGGCTCAAGGGCTCGGTCAAAAGTCCGACGCACGCCCGGGAGTCGATTCTCAATGCGGCATTGCGGGTGCGCCCGGATGTGCCCTTCGCCTGCGCCGGCGGCGTTTGCGGAACCTGCCGGGCGAAAGTGGTCGACGGAACCGTGGAGATGGTGGAAAACTATGCCCTGGAACCCGACGAATTGGCCAAGGGGTACGTCCTGACCTGCCAGGCGCACCCGACGTCGGAATCGGTCACCGTCGACTATGACGTCTAATCCGGCACGAGAGGAATCAGCATGATCGAACTGACGATTGCCGACGGGGTCGCCGAGGTGGTGCTGAACGCGCCGCAGAAACTCAACGCCATGGACGGGCAGGCCTTTCTGGATCTGCGCGCCGCGGTCGATGAAGCAGCAGCCGGTGGCGCTGCAAAAGTGCTGCTGCTGCGCGGCGAGGGGCGGGCGTTCTGCGCCGGCCGCGATTTGGGTGGTGTGGACATCGAGAATGACAATGCCTTGGCCTTCCTCGAAGAGCGCATTGTGCCGGCGATGCAAGCCATCATGGCCTTCCCGGGGCCGAGCTTCGCCGCAGCGCAAGGCGCCTCGCTGGGCGCCGGACTCGGTTTGCTGATTGCCGCCGACGTCGTCTATCTCGGCGAAGACGCCAAGATCGGCTCGCCGTTCGCGAACCTCGGCATGGTCCTGGACTCCGGCGGGCATTGGCTGTTTACCGAACGCCTGGGCACGCATCGGACTCTGGACCTGGTCTATACCGCGGATTTGATCAGTGGCGCCGAAGCGGTGCGCTCCGGCCTGTTCAGCCGGGCCTTTCCAACTGAAACGCTGCTTGAGGAAACGCGTAAAATCGTGGCGCGGGTGGCCCGCGGCCCGATCAACGCCTACCAGGACGGCAAGAAACTGGTGGCTGCGATCCGGGACCAACGGCTGGGTTTCTGGGACGCTTTGGACCTGGAGAACAAAGTGCAGGGCGCCATCGTCAGCACGGACAATTACAAAGAGGGCATGGCCGCGTTCCTGGAAAAGCGCCGGCCGAATTTCAGCTAGGCCGAGGTCACGCCGTGCGGCATTCGAAGTAAGCCTGGACGTCGTCCCGGCGCAGCTCGCGGAAACCGTTTTTCAGCAGCACCGTCTGCGATGCGGTGTTGTCCAGATCGGTGACTGCCTGGACTCGTCGTGCGCCGTGGGCCGCCGCGATTTCCAGCAGTTGCGCCACCGCAGCACTCGCCCGACCCGCGCCCCGGGCTGACGGGACCACGTTGTACCCGATGGTGACCGCGCCGTCGTCGTCGGGCGGGCCGTAAAACCCGATCCCGCCCACGGCCAGGCCGCTGGAATCGCGGATGGCATACACCCCGAACGCAGCCGGCTCCGGCGACGGCTGGGCCAGGAACATCCGCATCGCATCGAGTTCGTCCGGCCATGGGTAGTCGGCGGCCCAACGGTCCTGCGGAAGCGGGGCATCTTGCAGAACTCGCTCCGCGGTCGCGCGGTCAACGGGGTCCAGGGCAACGGTGGTCATTGGACGAGTTTAGCTTTGCTGAAAACCGTTGCTTTATCGGGTGGTTTCCGAGCCGGCGCCTTGGATTCTCCAGGAACCGGCTCTATAAAGCGATGGTTTTGGACGGCGGTGGGGCTAACGGGCATCCACGTCGTCGAAAATCAAGGACGTTTGCGTGTCCAGCACTCCGGGCATCGACTGCAACCGGTCGAAGACCAGCCGGCGCAGATGTTCATTGTCCACCGTGCGGACCAGGAGGATCACGTCGAAATCACCGCCCACCAGCGCGATGTGGTGCACTTCGTCGATGGCTTTCAATGATTCACGCAATTCCCGCCAGGAATGCTGCTTCACCTTGAGCGTGACATAGGCCGATGATTTCAGGCCGGCCTTGATCGGATCGATCACGGCAGCGAATTTGGTCAGCACGCCGCGCTCGGTCAGCTGGGTCACCCGGTGGTAGGCGTGCGCCCGGCTGATATGGATCTTTTCCGCCAATGCGGTGATCGAGATCCTGCCGTCTTGGGTCAACTCGGCCAGGATCCGGCGATCCACATCGTCCAGGGAGTCGGTTGTAAGCTGGGTCACTTCGACAGTATATCTCTGAGAATTCCATTTTTAGATCAATTCGTCTTCTGATCATGGGGAAACTGGCGGATAAAATACCAAAAACCGCATACTGGAAGCCATACTGCAAATCAGCAGCGGAATGGACGGACGGTACGATGACGATCTCCGCAGAGCAAGAAAACCGGGTGCGCCAAACCTTCGGCATCAGCGTCGAGGACTATATGCTGCCGGCGCACGAGCAGATCCAGATGGTGGATCCGCAGGGCCGCCGGGCGGAGCCGGGAGTGCGGCAAGCCGGCCACGAATACCCGGTCCCCGATGACGCAGCACTGCTGGAGGCATATGCCCAGCTGGTCATCGGCCGCCGGTTCAACGATCAGAACTCGGCTTTGGTCCGGCAGGGCCGGATGGCGGTCTACCCGTCGAGCCACGGCCAGGAAGCCTGCCAAGTCGCCGCGGCACTCTGCCTCGACGACGGCGATTGGCTGTTCCCGACCTACCGGGACGCGGTCGCGGTGATGAGCCGCGGAGTGGATCCGGTCGAAGCGATGACGCTGTTCCGCGGTGATTGGCACGGCGGCTACGATCCGATGGCGTACCGGGTCGGCATCCAGTGCACCCCGCTGACCACGCAGTTGCTGCACGCCGTCGGGGTGGCGCATGCGGCGAAACTGCGCGGCGAGAATACCGTGGTGATGGCCCTGTGCGGCGATGGCGCCACGAGCGAGGGCGATTTCCATGAAGCGCTGAACTTCGCCGCAGTGTTCCACCTGCCGGTGATCTTCTTCGTGCAGAACAACAAGTACGCGATCTCGGTCCCGCTGGCGCAGCAATCGGTGGCGCCGTCCCTGGCGCACAAAGCCGTCGGCTACGGAATGGCCGGCGAACATGTCGACGGCAACGACGTGGTTGCGCTGTTGGCCGTGCTCAAGCGTGCGGTGGCGCTGGCGAAGGCCGGATCCGGGCCGCTGCTGGTGGAAGCGAACACCTATCGGATCCAGTCGCATACCAACGCCGACGACGCCACCCGGTACCGGCAGGACAGCGAGGTCGCCGAGTGGTTGGCGAAAGACCCGCTGACCAGGATGCAGGCCTTCCTGCGTTCCGAGGGACTACTCGACGACGACGCGGACGCCGAAATCGCGGCGCGCGCCGAAGCGATCGCCACGCGGTTGCGGGACGGGATGAACGCCGAGCCGGAAGTCGACCCGCAGGACCTTTTCCGGTTCCTCTACACCGAGCCCAACCCGCAGCTCGACGAACAGTCGGCCCAACTGGCCGAAGAACTCCGACGCGAGGGGAGCGCCTCATGACCGCCGCGCCGATTCCGGGCAGCCCGGTCCAGACCGAGCAGGCCGCTCCGGTCACCTTTGCCAAAGCACTCAACCGGGCGCTCGCCGACTCGATGGAACAGGACCCGTCGGTGCTGATGTTCGGCGAGGACGTGGGCACTCTGGGCGGGGTGTTCCGGATCACCGACGGGCTCACCGCCCGGTTCGGCGAGCAGCGTTGCTTCGACACCCCGTTGGCCGAGTCCGGAATCGTCGGCATGGCCGTCGGCATGGCGATGAACGGCATGCGCCCGGTGGTCGAAATGCAATTCGACGCCTTCGCTTACCCGGCCTTCCAGCAGGTGGTCAGCCATGTGGCCAAAATGGCGAACCGGACCCGCGGTTCGGTCCGCCTGCCGATGGTGATCCGGATTCCCTATGCCGGAGGGATCGGCGGCGTGGAGCACCATTGCGATTCTTCCGAGGCCTACTACGTGCACACCCCGGGGCTTACCGTGCTCACACCGTCGACGGTCGCCGACGCCTACACGATGCTGCGCGATGCCATCGCCTCGGATGATCCGATTGTCTTCATGGAGCCCAAAAAGCTCTACTTCGCCAAAGACCTGGTGGATTTGGACGCCTTGGCCGCGCGGTGGCCGGAAGCAGCGCAACAGAGCATCGGCCGGGCCGTGGTGGCCCGGGAAGGCAGCGACGCCACGCTGATCGCCTACGGGCCTTCGGTGGCCGCCGCATTGACCGCGGCCGACATCGCCGCGGGCGAAGGCCGCTCGCTCGAAGTGATCGATGTCCGTTCACTGTCGCCCTTCGACGATGAGACGGTATGCGCCTCGGTACGCAAGACCGGTCGCGCCGTGGTGGTCGCCGAAGCTCCGGGATTCGCCTCCATGGCGGCCGAGATCGTGGCCCGGGTCCAAGAGCGTTGTTTCCATTCCTTGGCGGCTCCGGTGCGCCGGGTCACCGGGTTCGACGTGCCGTACCCGGCGCCGAAACTGGAGAACTTCTTCCTGCCCGGGCCGGACCGGATTCTCGACGCGGTCGACGAGTTGCAATGGGAGGACGCGCTGTGAGCGCCGCGCTGGCCAAGCAACAAGTCTTCCTGCTCCCGGATTTGGGTGAGGGGCTGACCGAGGCGGAGCTGGTCCGTTGGCTGGTTTCAGTGGGCGACAACCTGGTGGTCGACCAGCCGATCGCCGAGGTGGAGACCGCCAAATCACTGGTCGAGATCCCTTCCCCGTTCGCCGGGGTCGTAGCGGTGTTGCACGGCGAAGCCGGCCAGCTGATGGATGTGGGCAAACCGTTCCTCACGGTGGACGGCCCGGACGCGGCGGACCCGCATGAGGGATATCGCGAGGAGGAGCGCGCCGGCAGCGGAAACGTGCTCATCGGTTACGGCACCAGCGGGCATACTGCGAGCGGACGTTCCCGGCCGCGCAAGGCGGCAGCGGCAAGTGCACCGGGGGGAGCTGCGGCGGCTGCCAACACACCGGTTGCCGGCACACCGGCTGCCAACACTGGGGTTGCACCGCTGGTGATTTCGCCGTTGGTGCGCAAACTGGCCCGGGAATCCGGCATTTCCTTGCACGCTGTCACAGGTTCCGGCCCGGGCGGGCTGATCTTGCGCAAAGACATCGTGGCGCTCGGTGCCGCGACCACGTCCGCAGACCCGGCGGCGCTGCCCGGGATCGACCCGAGGTCAGGGCTCTCGGTGGTTTCCCGGACTCCGCTGACCGGGGTCCGCAAGGCTATCGCGGCCAATCTGAGCCGCAGCCGGAGCGAAATCCCGGAAGCCACGGTCTGGGTCGAGGTGGATGCGACCGCGCTTGTGGAGATGCGGGCTGCGCTGAAGCAGGCCGACCCGGCGAACACCCCGGGGCTGTTGGCCTTCATCGCCCGCTTCGTGCTCGCCGGTCTGGCGAAGTTCCCGGAGTTGAACACCCGGATCGACGACGGCGCCCTTCTCACTGTGGACGGGGTCAACTTGGGCTTCGCCGCGCAGACCGACCGTGGACTGGTGGTGCCTTCGATCCGCGCCGCGGAACAGCTCAGCGCCCGGGAAATCGACGTGGAGCTCCGTCGGCTGACGGAGCTGGCCCGGGCCGGGAAAGCTTCGCCGGCTGAGTTGAGCCGGGGCACCTTCACTCTGAACAACTACGGGGTGTTCGGGGTGGACGGTTCGGCGGCGATCATCAACTACCCGGAATCGGCGATCCTGGGCGTGGGCCGGATCATCGACAAACCGTGGGTGGTCCAGGGCGAACTCGCGGTGCGGAAAGTCACCGAACTGACCCTGGTCTTCGACCACCGGGTCTGCGACGGCGGCACGGCCGGGGGATTCCTGCGCTATGTGGCCGACGCGATGGAGAACCCAGCCACGGTCCTTGCCGATCTTTAGGCCTCGGGCGGGGCAGAATAGATCCATGGCGTCGTGGCAGGAGTTGGGTCCGGGTAACTTTATTTTGGCGACCGCCGGGGAACTGCTGAACACCGGTCTGGTGCTCGGCAGCGAACGGGCGCTGGTCATCGACACCGGCTGCGGGCCCCGGCAAGCAGCCGGGATCCTCGCTGCAGTCCGGGAGATCACGCCGTTGCCGCTCGTGGTGGTCAATACGCATGCGCACTACGACCATTTCTTCGGCAATGCGGTTTTCGCGGCGGACGGGGTGCGCGAATTCTGGGCGCACGAAAACGCCGCCCGTACCATGGCGGAGCACGGCGAGGCGCAGCGGCGGATGCTCGATTCCGCACACGAACCGGAGATGGCGGGGGCCGACGGCGAGCTGGCCGAGATCGTGCTGCCCACCGCGCTGGTCAAGGACCAGCCGGTACTGCTCGATTTGGGCGGAGTCGTCGCGACGCTGTTCTACCTGGGCCGCGGCCACACTGACGGCGATCTGCTGGTGGGCACGCAGAGCACGGTGTTCTCCGGCGATTTGGTGGAACAAGGTTCGCACCCGTCGTTCGAGGATTCCTATCCGGCGGAGTGGGCGGACACCCTGCGACAGCTTTCCGCCTTGCGGCACCGCTACGAATTCCTGGCACCCGGGCACGGCAAATCGGTCAGCGACGACTTCGTCAAGACCATGGCCAACACCATGTCCACGGCAATCCGGATGGCGCGTGAAGCGGCCCGGGAGACGCCCAATGACGCGACCAAAGCGATTCCGATCCTGCCCTACGGCCCGGAACAGTCACGCTGGTTCATGGCCCGGTTGCGGCAAACCGCCTGAACGCCGCCAACCCCCGCGCGAGTGCACAGTTGTTTCCCGCGCGGATTGTTGGGTAGCGGAAACGGGATCGGCGAGTTCTGAGGATCCGGGAGTAGGCTCGACAGCGTGAGTCAAGACGACGCGGCATTCAGCTTCAAGAAGATCGCGTTGCCGGCCTTCGGCCCTTCCTTGTTGTTCGGCCTGGGCGAAGGTGCGATCCTTCCGGTGATCGCGTTGAGCGCCCGGGACCTGGGCGCCTCGGTGGCAGTTGCCGCGCTGGTCGTGACCCTGATCGGAATCGGTTCCCTGCTGAGCAATATCCCCGCCTCGATCATCACGGACAAATACGGCGAACGCTGGGCGATCGTCGGAGCCGCCGGACTCAGTGTGATCGCGATGCTGCTCTGCTTGAGCGCCCCCAACCTGGTGGTCTACGGCCTGGGCATCCTGCTGATCGGCGCTGCTTCGGCGGTGTTCAATCTGGCCCGGCAGAAGTACCTCACCGAGGCCGTCCCGGTGCGCTTCCGGGCCCGGGCGCTGTCCACGCTCGGCGGCGTGATGCGGATCGGGGTTTTCATCGGACCGTTCCTGGGCGCGCTGGCGATCAACTTCCTGCAGCTCTCCGGCGCCTATTGGGTCGGCGTCGGCGCCGTCGTGCTGGCCGGGCTGATCGCCCTGAGCATGCCCGATCTGGTCCACCCCGGCGGCGCGGGCGGCAGCGCGCCTTCACCCAAGGTAGCCAGCATCATCACGTCGTACCGCAAGATTTTCCTGACCGTGGGCATCGGCGTGCTGCTGGTCAGCGCGGTCCGGTCTTCACGCCAAGTGGTGATCCCGCTCTGGGCCGAGGGGATGGGTCTGGACGCCACCACGACTTCGCTGATCTACGGGCTCTCCGGTGCGGTGGACATGCTGGTTTTCTACCCGGCGGGGAAACTGATGGACCGCAAGGGGCGGGCCTGGGTAGCGGTGCCTTCGATGCTGATCATGGCCGGGTCGCTGCTCGCCATGCCGTTCACCGGGGGAGCAGCGAGCCTGCTGCTGGTGTCCTTGTTGATCGGTTTCGGAAACGGGATCGGGGCCGGCATGGTGATGACGCTCGGTGCAGATTACTCGCCGGACTCCGGCCGGGCGCAGTTCCTGGGCATCTGGCGGTTCTTGTCCGATCTGGGTTCGTTTTCCGGCCCGGCCCTGCTCTCCGCGATCACCGCGCTGGCCACCTTGGGCCTTGGCATCGCAGCCACCGGAGTCCTGGGCCTGGCAGCGGCGGCGGTGCTTTGGTACTGGATTCCCCGTTCGGCGAAACCCGAACCGGCCTAGCCCGAGGTCCGTCGCCGGGTTTCCAGGCTGAAGAGCAGCACCCCGGCCACCGAAATCAAATATCCGGCGATCGCGATCATGGCGCTGCCGGCCAGAAAATAGTTGCTGGTGCTGACCGCTCCCGGAGCGTCCAATGCGCGCAATTCATAGACCGCGACGGCGGTTGCGGCCAACCCCAGCAGCACCGAGACCGCCGGCCAGAGAGCTGAGGCCCGCTGCCGGGATTCCTGGTTCCAGCCGGCGCCGGTACGGAGCACCGCCCAGCCGGCCAGCGCGGCCCAGGCACCGACCATCAAGAAGGCGGCCAGCACATCGGCCGGCCGGTGCCACTGGTTGATCAGGAGTGAGAAGCCGGAAAAAATCGCGTAGCTGGCACCGACGAAGGCCGCGAGCGGACGCCAACGCGGGCTGGCCACCAAGAACACCGCGGCGGCAGCGCTCGCCGCGAGCGTGGTGTGCCCGGAGGGAAGGGAATTGAAGTCGAGCGTGGTCACGCCGCGGTCCGGCCGGTCCGGCAGCGCTGCTTTGAGCAACTGGGTGCTCACATTGGCGCCGACCATTGCCAGCACCGCGATCCCGGCCGCCAGCCAACGCCGTCGGAAGAGCGTGACCAGCAGCAACACCACGCCGCCGATCACCACCGAGCTGACCGGCAGCACGTCCAAGAACTGGGCGGTCTGCTTGCCCACCCAACGTTGCGCGGCGGGTGCCTCGACGAGCGCCGATTCATCGATGTACTGGCCGGTGGTGGTGCGCACGAAATACAGATAAGTGCTGATCAGTCCCAGCACGGCCAGCGCAGCGGTCAGGAAGAACAGGCCAGGGTGCAGCGGGAACCGGGCCGATGGGCCGGAGCTGCCGGCTGATTGCTGAATCCCCATCCCCCAACCCTACGTGCTGGGACTCCGGGCAGGCGGTTCCGCGGAGTAAGCTCGGGACGTGATCTTGCCTGCATTGGATGAACTTCTGGCCGGTTCCAGAGTGGTCGCGTTGCCCCTGCGGGTGAAATTCCGCGGCCTCCTGGTCCGCGAAACCATGCTGCTCGAGGGCCCCGCGGGCTGGGCCGAGTTCGGGCCGTTCACCGAGTACGACGACGCCGAAGCGGGCCGCTGGCTGCGCGCCGCGATCGAAGCGGGCTGGCAGGGTTTCCCGACGCCGGTCCGGAACCGGATCCCGGTGAATGCCACGGTTCCCGCGGTCGCTGCAGCGCAGGTCGCGGAGGTGCTGCGGCCGTTCGGCCAGGTCTCGGCGGTCAAAATCAAGGTCGCCGAGCCCGGGCAGAATCTGCAGCAGGACCTGGACCGGGTGGCTGCGGTCCGCGCGGTTCTGCCGGATGCCGCCCTCCGGGTCGACTCGAATGCCGGGTGGAGCCACCTCGAGGCCCTCGAAGCCTTGCGTCGCCTGGCGGACTTCGGCCTGGAATACGCGGAACAGCCGGTTCCCGGGATCGACGGTTTGGCCCGGCTGCGCGAAGCGCTCGCCGGCGAACGGATCCCGGTGTTGATCGCGGCCGACGAGAGCGTCCGCAAAGAGACCGACCCGCTGGCGGTGGCCCGGGCCGGAGCGGCGGATCTGATCGTGGTGAAGAGCGCACCGTTGGGCGGCGTGCGCAACGCCCTGGAGATCGTGGCCCGGGCCGGGTTGCCTGCGGTGGTGAGTTCCGCTCTGGACAGCTCGGTGGGCATCCGGGCGGGCCTGGCGCTCGCTGCCGCGTTGCCGGAGTTGCGGTACGCCTGCGGGCTGGGCACGGTATCGCTGCTCGCTGCGGATGTCTGGGCGCAACCGTTGGCAGCCCAGGACGGCGCCATCGATGTGCGCGAGGCGGTGCCCGATGCGGATTTGCTCGACCGGTACACCGCACCTCCGGACCGGGTGGCCTGGTGGCGGGCCAGATTGGGCCGGGTGCTGACCGGGCTTGAAGGCGCCCGGATCTAGCCTTGTGCGATGAAGCCGCCGACGGAATTGCCGACGACGGTGACTTCCGCCAGGCCGAGTCGGTCCAGCAGCGCGGCCTTGATCTGAGCCAGGTCCTTGATCGTGCTGACGGTTTCGGGGCGGTCCGCAACTGGCGAAGGCCGGGGGCGACTCGGCATGAACGCGAAAATCTGCGCGGCCGAGCGCCCTAGACTCGAAGCGTGAATGTTTCGACGGCTGGACTCAGTTCGATGGACTCGGCACGGGGCGCGATTGCCGCCTTGATCGCCGGTGGCGTGCAGCAGGTGGTGTTGTCGCCCGGCTCGCGGAACGCGCCTTTGGTTTACGCCGTGGCCGAGGCCGGGGCTGCCCTGGAGGCGGTAGTCCGGGTCGATGAACGAAGTGCCGGGTTCACCGCATTGGGCCTCGCCGTGGGTTCCGGAGCCCCGACCGCGGTGCTGACCACCTCCGGAACCGCCGTGGGCAATCTGCTGCCGGCGGTGATGGAAGCCGACCACGCAGGCGTGCCGCTGCTGGTGCTTTCCGCAGACCGCCCGGAAGAACTCCGCGGCACCGGCGCGAACCAGACCACGGACCAAGTGGATTTGTTCGGCTCGCATGTCAGATTCGCCGTCGATGTGGCGGCCGGCGACGATCCGCGAGCCGCGGTGCAAACCGGGCTGGATGCCGCCCAGGGCCATTTGCAGGGTGTGCCGGCCGGCCCGGTGCAGCTGAACTTCGGCTTCCGCGAGCCGCTCACCCCGGCACTCGACGGCAGCGGTTATCTGCCGATGAAAGCACCCCAAGCGGTGCGCAGCGCGGTGGAAACCGTGATCCCGCAACACCTGGAACCGGGCCGGCAGCACCGCACCGTGGTGCTGGCCGGGCACGGAGCCGGCCCCCAGGCGGAATTGTTCGCACGACGCCACCGCTTGCCGTTGCTCGCCGAGCCTTCGTCGAACGCCCGCTTCGGACCGAACGCGATCGGCCCCTACCGGCTGCTGCTGCCGCACTTCGAGGCGCTGGTGGAACGGGTCGTGGTGTTCGGCCGGCCGACGTTGTCCCGTCCAGTGGCGGCCTTGCTGGACCGGAGCGATCTGCCGCGTGCGCTTTACCTGCCGCGGCCGGTCGCCTGGTTCGAACCCGGCCGGCGGAGCGAGCGGATCATCGACGGCTGGAATGAGCTCGGCGAGTTCGCCGGGGCCGGGCCGCAAGGCTGGTTGGAGGCTTGGCTGGCGGCCGGAATCCAAGCCGAAAGCGCTCTGGACGAGGTGCTGGGCGAGGCCATGGGCGAACAACCCAGCGGCTTGCTGCTGGCCCGGGAGATCTGGAAGCGGCCGGAGCATCTGGTGATCGGCTCATCGAACCCGATCCGGGATGCGGACTTGGCTGCCCGGCCGAGATCCGAAAGTCCCAGGGTGCATGCGAACCGGGGGCTGGCCGGCATCGACGGCACGATTTCGACGGCGAGCGGATTGGCGCTGGGCAGCGGAAAACCGAGCCGGCTGTTGCTGGGCGATCTCACCTTCCTGCACGATGCGGGCGGGCTGTTGCTGCCCCGCGGCGAACGTGTTCCGGACTTGCAGATCGTGCTGCTCAACGATTCCGGAGGTGGCATTTTCAGCCTCTTGGAACACGGCAGTCTGGGAATCCAGGAAGGCTACCGAACCGCCGTCGAGCGCTTTTTCGGCACTCCGCACGACGCCCGGATGTCCGCGCTCGCCGAAGCCTACGGCGTGGACTACCGGCTGATCGGGACCGTGGCCGAGCTCGTCGAAATGCTGCAAGCCCCGGTCCGCGGGCGTTCGGTAGTGGAAATCCGCACCGAACGCACCGCTTTGCGGGGCTTGCATGATCAGGTCAAAACCGCGGTGGACGCCGCCGTCGCCGGTTGAGCCGGGGGCTCAGAGCACCCGGCTGAGGAAGCCTTTGGTGCGTTCGTGTTGCGGATTGGCGATGATTTCGCGCGGATCGCCGGATTCGACCACGACGCCGCCGTCCATGAAGGTCAGCGTGTCGCCGACTTCCCGGGCGAAGCCGATCTCGTGCGTGACCACGACCATGGTCATCCCGGATTTGGCCAGATCCTTCATGACCTGCAACACGTCGCCGACGAGTTCCGGGTCCAGGGCCGAGGTGGGCGCGTCGAAGAGCATCAATTCGGGGTCCAT